>Ga0153956_1000144_pt1 | contig 90510 bp, 62 predicted proteins | sample TSFL040MetaG_FD_104704 | JGI IMG/M metagenome (GOLD analysis project Ga0153956, IMG submission 104704) | Attine ant fungus gardens microbial communities from Florida, USA - TSFL040 MetaG | ecosystem: Host-associated > Fungi > Mycelium > Unclassified | place: USA: Florida, Wekiwa Springs... | reverse complement strand
GGGACCGCTGGAGGTCTTCTCGAACGTCCCTGACTATCGAGTAGAGGTAGTTGCCTCGGATGGCTCGGATCAACTTCTGACCAATCGCGGTCTCAAGCTAAGTGGCGCTGTGCAACGCGGCAGTATCTCCGGCCCTATCGATACGCTCGTTATTGCAGGCGGTCCTGGCGCAGAGAGTGGCGAGTATGACGAAGACTACCTTCGTTGGATTACCGATGCGGCCCGCAGGTCGCGGCGTGTTGCTTCCATCTGCACAGGCGCCTTTCTGCTTGCAGCCGCGGGCCTTCTCGACGGCAAAAGAGCGGTGACTCATTGGAGCTTCTGCGACCGGCTTGCCAGAGAGTTCCCAAAGGTCCAGGTACTCCCGAATCCCATCTTTCTGCGGGATGGGTCGGTCTACACATCGGCTGGAATCACTGCGGGAATTGATCTCTCTCTTGCTCTTGTCGAAGAGGATCACGGACACGAGACGGCGCTCGCTGTAGCTCGTCAGCTTGTCATGTTCCTCGTCCGGCCCGGAGGCCAGTCACAATACAGCCACATGCTCTCTCGGCAGGCAATTACCTCGGAGCCACTGCGAGAGTTACAGGTTTACATGCTTGAAAACCTCAAGGCGAATCTTTCCGTCGAAGCGTTGGCGGAGCGCATGGGAATGAGTCCTCGCCACTTCTCGCGCGTATGCCTGCGCGAGATGAAGATGAACCCCGGACAATTTGTGGATCGTCTTCGCGTCGAAGCCGCGCAACAGATGATCCACAGTTCTTCGATGGGGCTAAAGGAGATCGCGGACGCATGTGGCTTCGGCTCAACCGATTCAATGCGCCGCACCTTTCAGCGTGTGATCGGTATTACTGCGGGGGAATATACCGAGAGATTCAAGCGAATGACATCCTGATCGACATCTTCAATGTCCGAAAGTGCCGCAAGAAGGCCGTTGTTGTATCTGTCTATCAAACAGGTATTCGAAAGATGGCAAGCCACGCCCAAGCAATGGCATGTGACTCTAGAGTCCGCGCATATTGTACGTTTTAGGAAACCGCTGAGAGCGGCTGACGTCACAGGGGGAAAATGAGCAACTTCAAATATCTATCTTTATTGGCCGTTTTCTTTGTTCATCTAACCTCTGCAGCCCAAACCCAATCACCAACATTTGAAGTTGCGACAATCCGGCTCGCATCACGAGACTCTGATCCCGGCACCGGCACATGGAGCACACAACCTGATAGATTCACGGCGCAGCATGTGCCTCTGATGCGTCTCCTCATGCTTGCTTATGACGTGGATAGCAGTCAGGTAGCCAATCTTCCATCTCATTTTGAATCAGAACTGTACGACGTCTCAGCGCGACCTGAAGAGGGGGTGGCACTCACGCGTGAGAATGTCCGTCCACGATTGAGGCGGCTGTTAGCCGAGCGTTTCAATCTGGTGGTTCATACTGAAGTCAGATCTAGTACAGGATATGCTCTTGTCGTAGGCAAAAGTTCCCCGCACCTGCAGCAAACCTCGGGAGACCACTTCGCAGGGTTCCGTAGTAATGTCAGTCCCGGTCATATGAGTGGCTTTAACTGGTCCATGCCGATCTTTGCTAAGTATCTCACCTCCGCCGCAGGCTTCCCAGTGGTTGACCAGACGGGCATTATCGGATCATATGACATCAGCTTTACATATACTCCAGACTCACAATCGTCCGCCGATAACACTTATCCCCCCTTGAATGAAGCTCTGAAAAAAGCTACTGGCTTAATACTGAAACCGCAAAAAGTCCCAGTTGAAACTGTTGTGGTGGATGCCAGTACAGCTCTTGAGGACAGGTTTTAGGAGACTCCCGGTCTCCCTCAAACGTATAATCCCGCCATGAAAAACGTGACTATTTTCGCGGCTTTAGTCCTGGTAGCAATCCAAGGGCCGTCTCAGATGGCCATACCCGCATCTGGAGCAACAAGTTTTCGAGAGACAGGATTCTTTAAGCCTCCTAAAGGAGAAAGAATCGCGATCATAGAGTTTGAGGACCTCGAATGCTACGCTTGCGGCCAAGCGTCTTCCATCGTCCATAATGTGATGGCGCAATACAAGATCCATCGAGTCCACCGTGATTTTCTTATCTCGGGTCATGTCTGGTCACGCATGGCAGCGATAAACGCGCGCTACTTGGAAGACAAGATATCTCCGAAAGTCGCTGAACAGGAGGTCTGTAGCCCAGCGAAGAGTGTGGACTCGTCGATCAGGTTGAGGAGGCGCACACTTCGCCCGTCATGCGTTCGCACGCTCACGAAGTCGTAGCTCCAGACATGATTGGGATGTGTCGGCCGCAGCCGCACACACGACCCATCGTTGAGCCACAACCGTCCTCTTGGCTTCTGTCTCTTCGGTACCTTCAGCCCTTCACGACGCCAGATGCGTTCGACCCGATCCTTGTCCACTCTCCAGCCAGCACGCACCAGCAACGCCGTGATCCGGCGATACCCGTAACGTCCATACTGGCCGGCAAGTGCAACGATGGTCTGAGTCAGGCGATCTTCGTCTTCACGCATTGATTCCGAGATCACGATGCGCACCGGCGACACACATGCTCAACGCGCGGCACACCGTGACCTCGTTGGGCCAACTGTACGGAGCAATGTTGGGTATTTGGGTTTGGTTTATTAAAGAAATCGAGGTTCAGAGTCCGAGCAGGAGCGACCTCATTCGAAGATAGGCCGCTACCAGATACGAGTGGCGATTATCTTCGGTTGGCCTGAGTGACCGTCAATAGCGTCTGTCTGAATGACGATTTCGAAATTCTTGGCTTTGGCAATGATCGGGCGGATGGCTCGGAATTCACTAGATGTCACGAGCTCACCTGCTGCCTGCGTTCCTTGGGAGGATATCCCTGCTATGACGATCGCAGTTTGACCGGTCAAGTGGCTTTCGAACTTGGCGATGATTCCGTAGTCACGGTCGATTCGTACATGCGGTCTATCTATGTCCACACTCCAGCTTTTGTGATCCCCATTTACTTCCATAACCCGTCCGGTCCTGTTGTCAGCAGATTCTTCAAAGATGAACGGTAGCTCTTTCGTTAGCCGCATGGTCCAGATATTATCCAGCGCACCAATGAAGACTGCAGGGCCAGTTCTCAACTGAACCAACGTGACATCAGAAGAGGATGTGATCTGATACGTCGATTTGCGACGTTGCAGTTGACCCACGACCCGCGCGGCTAAATTAGTGTCTTCGAGCGAAAGCACTGGACGAGCCGACTGGTTCTTGACAATAGAAACCGCGTTCATCAGGTCATCGCTCCCGATGACGGGCATCACAATTGAGACATGATTTGAGTCGCTTGCTGCCTGTGCCCAGAAATCCTCGAGGTTTGCCTGATTGTTACTGTATAGGCGATGCCCCCAATAAACTAAGAGGAAGATGGTCAGGCTCCCAGCAAGCCAATATGGAACATGTGTAAATGGCCGAGGTGAAATGTGCTTTGCAGCGGCTGCTTCGGCTTCACCAGGATCAGTCTTGCGGGCCTCAGGTTGGGGAAGCGTTCCAATCGGCTGAACCGGAAAGATTTCACCTGGATGATCAGCTATGGATATTTTCGAGAGAGAGGGCCGGAACGTCGGAATATACGTACCGGGACGCAATTCGATCCGGATTTCATCCTGATGACCACTCTCGTAGTAATACTGCGCGAGCTTTTTGCGGAGTGCGGTGGCTGTTACTCGAACGACAGGGTCCGCGTTGTTGTCATAGCCTGCCTGCCGGTCGAAGACCTCAATCCCCAACGTGCGTTCTTTGAGCAACCCATTGCTTTTGGGATTCAGAGCCTCGCGAACAATATAGGTGAGGAACTGCGGAAGGTATTTGCTTTGTTGAAAAAGCGGATGCCCGAGCAGGCGCTGTAACTGGTCTTCGATCTCTTGACGATCTTGCAAGCTAAGCTCCTGCAGACCGTTCTCTGCCTCGTGCACTGTTGCTGCTCCCGGATCCGTTCTCTCACGTCGCCGTAACGGTCAATATGAGGAGCGGATCGACATCAATTGGATCGTCCGGTTGGCTGGATTCGCCACGCCACACTCCCCGCATATCCGAAAGCACTGTAGCATACAGGCCTAATGAACGGCCAATCAAGGAAATATAAATAATTGACAATAAGTAACTTAGGATCTTTTTTGACTTCGTGTCAGGCGTAGCTACGGTTAAAACGTTTACGCCTCCTGCTCCAGGTAAATAGCGTTCTGCCCGAAACATGAACGTCCTAGTTCACGGTCCTGAAATTGAGCATCTTTGAAGGACCCGGAAAGGGATAGGACGTTCGGTCAGTGCTACATGAGGAGAATTCGTTGAATATTTCAAAGAAATTGCAATCTATATTTGGTCGCTGGACAAGATTGTCTCAGCCCCTCCCATTGTTGCTCGCCCTATCGATCTTCCCGGCGGTAGTTGCCATCACTGGATCCGGCCCGTGTGCGTATGCGCAGAACGGAAATGCGACGATTCGAGGCGTTGTGCTCGATTCGTCACGAGCACTGGTTCCCAATGCACAAATCACAGTCGCTAGTCGCAATACGAAAATCGTTGTCTTCCAGGGACAAAGTGATAGCGAGGGGGCTTTCGTTGTCCCGCAGGTTGTGCCAGGATCGTACCAAGTCACCGCCACGGCTTCCGGTCTTAAGACCACTACGGTTGACAACCTGACCGTATCGGTTTCGCAGGTCGCTTCTATCGAAGTTCAAATGGAAGTCGGCAGCGTCACGGAACAGGTTGTTGTAACGATACGCGGAGAGGAGCTGGACCGCAGTACTTCCAACATCAGCACGCTGCTCTCTCCGGTAGAGGTGCAGAGTATCCCTCTGCAATCGCGAAACTCGGAGAACCTGCTCACGTTTGTTCCTGGCGTTACGCATGGCGGAAGCGCGACTCAGGTCACTACATCCCAACTTTCTATCAATGGAAGCCGCACCCTGAACACGGAGTTCCTGCTCAATGGCACATCCGTCATCATTGCGTCTACCGGTACGCCAGCTCAACTGCCGTCGCCTGATGGCATTGACGAGCTACGCCTGCTGACAAGCACTGCTCCAGCGGAATACGGCCGAACTTCCGGTGCCGTTCTGGCTGCGAATACGCGATCCGGGACCAACGATTTCCATGGAAGCGCCTACTTTCTTATCCGCAATGAAGCAGCAAATGCCAATTCCTACTTCAACAAGATGGTGTCCACGAGCGCATTTCCAAATGGGCAGGCACGCCCGAAGGATCGGTTTTTCCAGCCGGGTGGCAGCATTGGCGGCCCAGTGCGTATTCCACATCTGTATGACGGCCGCAACCGGACGTTCTTCTTCGTGAACTACGATCGGACACTGCGCCGGAATCCGAACTCCGTTACGACAACGGTACCGACACCGGCCCAGCGTAATGGTGACTTTTCTGCTGTCGATCCCAATAATCCGAATCATGCTGCGGGAGCCACGCTTGCTGCCATTATCAATCCTGCAACTGGTACGCAGTTTCCTAATAACCATGTCACAGGCATTGACCCTTCCGCAGCGCTTTTTGTAAAGAACCTTCCCTTGCCCAACACGCCCGGCACTCCAGATGCAGCCAATGCCCGGTCGATCGGAAACTACTTTTTCCAACAGACCACGACAACGGACATTCTTCGGTTCGCAGCACGTGGAGATCAGCAGTTCGGAGCCAAGGGACACCTTGCCCTCAACTACTATCGCCTGACGAGCGTGCAGCCACTGGTAGTCACGCTTGGATCGCCACTTCTTAACACAAACTATGACTGTAACTGCTCTTACGCCTACATCAGTTCCATCAACTACACCCATACGTTTACACCCACTCTGGTCATGGACCTGAACTTCGGGTTCTTTCGGAACTCCACGTTTCGAATCGCGCCAAGCCAGGGTCTGAATGTCAAACAGAATCTGGGTATTAGCAGCTTGCCACTCGATCAGACCCCAACCATCAATATTTCGGGCGGCTTCGCCAATATGGGTGGCGATGCAAATACCGCGCAGTCCAATATCACTAATACTTTTGCTCCCTATGGCTCGGTTACAAAGATCTACCGCTCTCACACGCTGAAAGCCGGAGCTTCTTTCCGGAAAAACCAATTCAACACCTACAACCCCTCCGGATATCCGAACGGCAACTTTGCATTTACGGGAGAGATTACGAGCAGCGCCAAATCGGGCGGTAACCCGAATAATGCTTTTGCGGATTTCCTTCTGGGCAAGATTAAAACCGGAAGCTATCAGCTTCCGATGCCCAAAACCGGCCGACGCAATTACTACCTGGGACTCTTCCTGCAGGATGACTTCAGGGTAAGTAAAAAACTCACCCTGAACGCTGGCGTTCGTTGGGAGTACGAGTCTGCGATGACAATTGCGAACGACATTTACACGCGCTTTGATCCCAATACCGGGAACCTTCTTGCCGCAAACATCAATGCATCCAAGTCGCTCAATATCAATACGCCAAAGTTTGATCTTGCACCCCGCATCGGGTTTGCCTATTCACTTACAGATAAGACCGTACTTCGTGGAGGGTTTGGAAATTTCTATGGCGTGGTCTTTCCCAATCTCGGCGGGCAGATCGCCTATCCGGGCTATGACGTTACCACTACGTATAACGGTATCGGAACGGGCATTGCTCAGCCATTCTCCCTCTCGCAGGGATTTCCGCTAACTGCCATTCGCGATCTGAAGAACCCCTTTGCCGCTCTTACAGGATCTTCGGCAGCTAACCCGTTCAGTATCTCCGGTGTCGAGTTCGATCAACTCGATTCCATGCCAATGGTTCAGCAGTACAACGTGGGAATCCAGCAGAAGATCCCGCTGGGTCTTACGTTCGAATTGAACTACGTCGGCAATCGATCGATTCACCTGCCAACAACGCTGCCGGTCAATATTGTTCCGCTCTCGCAGGTTGATGCCGTTACGCTTGCGAATACCACAACAGCGGTTCAGAACGCAAAACCTTATCCAACTCTTGGTACATGGACTGTACTTCGCCATGTCGGCAATGCCAACTACAACTCACTTCAAGCCAGCGTACGCCGCCAATTCAATACGTCTCTTGCAATTCTCGCGAACTATACCTGGTCTAAGAACCTTGACGATGGCAGCGCGATTTATAACTTTTCAACGCCAAGCGGTCAGACAGGGGCACAGTACGCAGGGGTTGAATCGATCCGAAAATCGGACTACGCCGTCAGTTCGATGGATGAGCGCCATGTAGCCAATATTGCGTTGGTATACACCTCAAACTTCGGGCCAAAGTATCTGCGTGGATTCCGGATTGCTCCCAGCTTTGTGGGGCATACAGGGACACCGGTGAATATTACACAGTCCGGCCTGGTAACAAACAACACAGGGCAACGGCCAAATGGGGTTGCCACGGGATTGAAAGTCGCTCCTTACAAAACCGGGACTGCGATCCAATACTTACAGTCGCCTTTGGTTGGAGGAAACCCAAATCCAGCTTTTCCGCTTACGCCGACTGGCCCGCAGTATGCAACGATAAACAACGTCCGCACTCGTATCGTATCCACAGCCCTAGGCAACCTTCCACGCAATGCGATTACTGTCCCAGGCGAAGTGGAACTGGATCTATCTATTTCAAAGATCGTCAGCTTTGGAGAAAAAGCAAAATTTGAGTTGCGGGCGGATGCCTTCAACCTTCCCAACCATACGAACCTCGGCGCTCCCAATGTGACGTTGTCGAACGCTGCACTTACGGCGCCTTCCAGTAACGGTTTGCCTGCTTTTACCCCGTACTTCAACTCTTCCTCGTTCGGGCAAATCACAAGCGCACAACCAGCACGCCAGCTACAGCTGACAGGACGCCTGCAGTTCTAACCGCAACGCCACTTTCATCGACGTATTTCTTTCAGGAGAAGTTATGGAAATGCAATATCCGCGCTGTTCCTTCAATGCAGATGGACTTAGGAAAAATTTGACACAGTTACTGAAATGGGCGCCTGCTGCAATCTTCATTTGTATTGCAACCCTCGCTCATGCGCAGTATCAGTGGCAATTTCACACATACGATGAATTCAATGGAGCCCTCCACGACGATGTGGATCCAACGAAGTGGGTGCCCGCCGATGTAACGCCCGCTTATTGGGGCTCCGGCAGTCCGGACGCGGTCACATATTGTTCCCGTGGATCGACCTCTAATACGTGTTCATTGACGTCTGCCTATCCGTATGAACTTGATGGACAGGGCCACCTCATCATCCACGCGACTGACACAGGGACCACCCGGTCAGTCACGGACAACATTCCCACGAGCGGGCACACCTCGAACCAGGAAGTGTACAACTCCGGACGTTTGGAAGGTATCAATGACTCAACTCATCAATTCAGATACGGCCGGTTTGAGGCACGGATACAGGTGCCAAAAGGGCAGGGAGCCTGGCCGGCTTTCTGGTTGCTAGGCGCAAACTATAATAAAGCTCTTAGTAATCCTGGGTCGATGGCTTGGCCGGAGACAGGAGAGATCGACATTCTGGAAAACTGGAGTGTCAACAGCGATGCCGTCGACCTTACACCGCTCAAACAAAATCAGGGCAGTCATCATGGCCCGACAAGCCCAACAACTTTGTTCAACTCGATTCTTGATCAAGGTGCTACATACACAAGCCCGACGGTTGACCTCGGTGACGACTTTCATACGTATGCAATCGATTGGCTACCTGGTGAGATTGATTTCTATGTCGATGGGGTTCTCTATGGGCGTAGGTCTCCGGCGTTGCTGACTGGGCAAGAGATATGGGAATTGGACGCTATTGATGGATCGACGCCGAGAACGCAATATCCGATCCTGAATCTGGAAGTAGGCACAGTACATAATGGCCTTGATTACCCCGTAACGACAGGCACCGTGAGGACACCGACCAATCTCATCATGACTGTCGACTATGTTCGCCATTACACATTTCTCCTGGCGAGCCAAACATTGCCCGCATTTTTTGGAAACGCAGATCTTGGCGGTGGCGGGCCAAACACGAGTGCGAGCTACTCGGGTGGGACATTCACGGTTACTGCGAGCGGCAATGCCTTTGACACAGCGGCGGGGTCTTCTTCACACCAGCCCAACGATCAGCTTCACTATGTCTATCGTCCGCTCTACGCTGACGGGACATACAGTGTGAAGGTAGGTTCTCAAACTGGGACTTTGACTCACACCGCCGGCGGCGGCCTCATGATTCGAGATGGCCGTGCTGCGTATGCGCAATTTGTATCGACCTGGATCAGCCCCGACAACGTAGTCCATTTTCAAAGCCGTGTTTCTCAGGCAGCAGTTAGCAGTGCAACCTATGGAAATTGCGGACCGTATCTGCGGATTGTTAAATCAGGAACGACGTTCACTGGTGGATGCTCAGCGGACGGTACGACTTGGACAACGACCGGCGCCGTAACCATCACTTTTAGCAACCACGAACTCGCCGGTCTGGTCGCTTTTGCAGGTGGTAATCCAATCGCTCCGTCTTTTGCAGATGTTCTCAATACGGTCATGTTTACCAACTTGTCTTTTCCCTCTGGAAAGGCTCCGTGGGACGGGAATGCTCCTGCCCTTCCGCAACCTCCGTACAAAGGAGTCGTACCAGCGACTTTAGTGCAGGCGGAAAACTATGACGTTGGAGGGCAGGGCATTGCCTACAACACTTCCGGAACCAATACGACGAATTACCGGGTTATGGAGAACGTATACATCGATGCCTGTTCTGACTACACCACCACCGGAACTCACGGTACAAAGGTCGGCGGTTTCATGGTCAGCCAGACGCATGCAGGCCAGTGGATGGATTACACGATCAATGTGACGACTGCGGGTACTTACAAGATTTCCACGCGTGTGGCTTCCAGCAGCAGCGGCGGTACGTTCCATTTTGAGCTTGATGGAAGCAGTGTCGGCGGTACTTTGACGATCCCTGCCACCGGAGGTTGGGATACGTGGCAAACCGTTACAACGTCGTCCATCAACTTTTCTTCAACGGGAATACATTCTCTTCGTTTGGTAATGGACTCCGAAGGCGCCTCAGGCAACGTCGGTAACTTTGACCTCTTTACGATTGCACCTTAGTACTCCTGAACGGTGCTGTACCCTATGGGGCAGCACCGTCTTCTTTCGCGGGATACCCGGAGCAAGGCGCCGGCTGTTGTCATACGACTCAATGGAATAATTTCGGAGCAACGGATGATTCAGCTTCACTTTTCGCCGAAACGATGGCGAAAATCTTTGTTTCTTCTGTGGACTGGTTTGCTGTCAACGTCTCTGTGGGCTCAGCAATGGGCCTTGACCTGGTCTGACGAATTCAACGGAGCTGCCGGTTCTCCTCCTGCTTTAAAGGATTGGAACTTCGAAAATGGTTGGGGACCCAAAGATAACCACGAGATCCAATGGTATTGCGAACCAAATTCCAACGCCGGGCCCTGCGAAGCAAAAGCGCCAAATCTATACGAGGACGGCAAAGGAAACCTTGTCCTTAGGGCGATTCACGTCGGCAATCGCTGGAGTTCAGCCCGTCTTAATACGGCACATAAACATCAGGCTCTGTATGGACGCGTTGAGGCACGTCTCCGCTTCGATTCGGGGGAAGGTTTCTGGCCCGCGTTCTGGTTACCTGGCAGTTGCAATGCAAGGCCGGCCTGGCCCACATGCGGCGAACTGGATGTGATGGAGTGGGTGCAAAAGTATGAAACACGAATGACCTCTTCAGCTGCGCATGGGCCAGGCTATTCCGGGGCTCATGGAATCTCGCGCAGAGCAATCCTCTCGCAAGGCCAGCGAGTAGATGACGGACAGTTTCATACATACGGAGTGACTTGGAGCCCGCGACGGGTGGAGTTTTATCGCGATAATCCGGAGACTCCCTTCTTCGTCCTCACGCCTGACGATCTTCCGGCTGGGGCGAAATGGGTGTACGACCATCCTTTCTACGTCGTTTTTAACTTTGCTGTAAGCGAACAGGGATTTGGAGGAAACGTCTCTTCCATGACGCCACGTACAGGAAGCATGTGGGTAGACTATGTTCGCTTTTACCAAAAGGTGAGGCAGCATACTTCCACCAGGTAGGGTTCTGGTTACTGCTGGGATCACAACAACGTGGTCGGACGGCAACGAATGATTCCATCCGCACGAACGGCCAGACTGGCGACAAGACGGGAAGCCTTGAGGTCAATAAGCTCGCCGACATCGTATTGGTCTCACGTGATGATATGGACCAGTATCCGAGCATCGATCTGACCGTCACTCTTGCTGAAATGACAACAGAAGTGAATGTTAGGACAGTCATCGTCGACGGCAAAGTTATTATGAAAGACCGCCAGTTCCTTACGATTGACGTCGAGCCTGTGAAGAGACGCATATCGTCAAATCCACCGACGTTTGTGGCTCTCTATATGTGTCTCTCTCTCTTGCTGTGTACATGCGGCCTGGCAAATGAGAGCCGACATTTGTAGTTTCCCCCCTTGCATGATTCCGCACTCGCTTAATATCAGGCAATCGATATCAACTTATTGAAAATAATGAGTTTGTCACCACGATATCAATAATCAATGTCAATCGATTGACAACGATTATTGCGATGGCTAGAATTCCCGGACATTTGAAAAGTTGTTTCGGATAGTTCGGATAGATGGGAGGCCGTGAAATGAAATCTTCTCTCGGGCAAGGGGCATTTCCCTCGATTCAGGTTGTTAGGGCAATCGAGGAAATTGGTCGGAAAGATTGGATGGAGAACGAAGAAGAACGCTATATCCGCACTTCTTCAAAAGGTACTACCACGACTGTTGACTCCATGCAAAATCCAAAGCGTGCGCATACTCAAAACTTTGTCGATGCGATTGTTAATGGTGAAAATTGGCAGCTCCGTTATGTCGCAGGTCTTGTTGTGACCTTTCCTACCGAGATGGCATTGCATTCTTGTTGGCAGCAAAAGGCGATCAGCTATCAAGAAATGCGCCAATGATCTGGCAGATGTTTTATGCCACTTATTTCTCACCTTTAAATATCTACAAAATTACCGCACTAAGTTCAGGAAAGGATGTTATGCGATTACTAATTCGTTTCCATAAGAATACATTTGCCTGGATAGTTATTCTTCTATCCTTTGCTATAACAACTGGGTTGCATGCGCAGTCCACCGGAAGCATTCGCGGAACAGTGAATGATGCTACGGGAGCTGCAATTCCTCAAGCTTCCGTGGCTGTGACAAGTGATCAAACAGGTCTCAGCCGAACGACTTCAACAAATGACAATGGCCTTTTTGTCTTTCCAGATCTTCCGATCGGTGGCTACACAATACAAATTGAGAAGGCTGGGTTTCAAACGCAGAAGCGAGAGGAAATTACGCTTCTGACCGGACAGACCCTGGATCTGAATATTAGCCTATCTCTTGGCTCTCAAAGTGAATCGATTACAGTCACTTCGGGAGTTACTGATATTGAAACAACGACGTCGAATATCGCGGTTTCCGTAGATCAGAAGCAGATGCAAGACCTTCCTCTAAACGGAAGAAATCCGCTTCAATTGACTACCTTGACGCCAGGAGCAGCATTGACGACAAACCTTGGTGCGGAGAGTGGGCAGCAAGATAATCAAGGGCTAACCGTAAATGGGTTAAGAACGACACAGAATAACTATCAGCTTGACGGCGCTGTGTATGTTAATCGATTTTTTGAATCGGTTCCTGTACTGCCAAATCCCGATGCGTTGCAGGAATTCACAATACAGGCTTCTAATTTTTCCGCACAACATGCAGGCGCAGGCGCTCTTGTTCAGCTTTCGAGCCGTTCTGGTACAGACAAAATTCATGGCAATGCGTATGAGTTCTTTCGTAACACCGTGCTGAATTCTCGTAACTACTTTCAGCAGACGGTTCCGCCGTTCAAACTGAATCAATTCGGCGGCACAGTGGGAGGACCAATCCATAAGGACAAGACATTTTTCTTCTTCTCTGCCGAAGATCTCCAGCAGCGCTCGTCTCCGAATCCAATTTCCATCCAGGTGCCTACAGCTTCTCAGTTGAACGGAGATTTTTCGGGACTACTCGCTCAGGGAATTGCCATTTTCGATCCCATGACTGGAAAACCATTTCCAGGCAATATTATTTCCAGGCCAATTAACCCGCTCTCTAACGCTGTTGCACAACAGTATCTTGTTCCCTTGGCGGCGAACCCGGTGACTGGAATTTTCAGTTCTTCGTCGAATTCAAATATTGATCAGACACAATATCTCGTGAAGATCGATCATAGAATCTCGGAGAGAAATCATCTGAGCGGACGATATTTCTATGTTCAGGATAATTTCCAGCGTCCTTTTAATGCTCCTCTGGGATTCTATGCTGCAAACAAATTTCGTAATCAATCGCTCATCATAAGTGATACTCATATTTTCAGTAACACGCTGACGGCCACTTTTTCTGCAAGTGCAGGTCGCTTTGCCCGTACTCAGATACCTATTGCACCGGGGATGAAGACACTGCAGGACCTGGGGCAAAATGTACCCTTCGGTACTACAGATATCCCGATTTTCCCTGGGGTAAGAGCAAATATTTCGGGATTCGTGAATATCTTTTCGGGTGGAGCTCTAACCAATACACCTACATCCTTCGAATACAAGGCTGAAGCTGTTAAGGTCCTTGGAAGACACACGATTGCATTTGGTGGAGGTTACGAACGGGCAAGGATTAACTCGACGGATTATTCCTTCACGCCCGGGTCTAACACCTTTAATGGGCAACGTACTGCTGCACCCAGTGGAGCTACCCTTCCTGCAGGAACAACAAGGAGCGGTTCTGCTCTCGCTGACTTTTATCTAGGTTTGGAATCCGGGTTCTTTCAGGATAACGGGCGCAAGGCGTATCTTCGCGAGAATCGGCCTGCACTTTTTATCCAGGATGATTTCAAGGTAAATCGTGAGTTAACTCTGAACCTTGGTATTCGCTGGGAGCCATGGCTTCCTCCTGTAGATTTGAATAATACTTTAGTTGGCTTCGAGACTGGTCGGCAATCAGTTATTGCTCCGAATGCGCCATCGGGCCTTGTTTTCAAGGGTGATCCGGGCCAGCAGGATGCAATGTTTAGAAAGAGCTACAAGGTCTTTGCTCCGCGGCTTGGCTTCGCCTATAACGTCGCGGGTGCAGGCAAAACGGTAATTCATGGAGCTTATGGTTTGTTTTATGGGCTTCCTGCAGGTTCTCTTTATATGAGAACAGTTGCTGCCCAGCCTGTGGACCTCTATCTCAATGTCATTAACCCACCAGATTGGCGAGATATTTACGCTGGTTATCCTGGAGGGGATCCCTTCCCGCGTGCCCATCTAACGCCAGACCAGTTTCATGATTATAAGTTCCTGTTACCTTTTTCTGGCGGTGTCCTGAATCCGCTTGCAAAGGTTGGGTATACGCAGTCGTATAACGTAGCTGTAGAGCAGCAGTTTGGTTCAAAGCTATCCATGATGCTCGCATATGTTGGAAATCGTGTGATTCATGTTATGGGTTCACGACAGTTCAATCCTGCGATTTGTCCTTCGCCGGGCGTTATCGGTGTTACTTGTACGGCAGGTAACGAGGATTCGCGAAGACTGCATCCTGGCCTCGGAGCAGTAGAACTCGCTGACTCCTATATCTATGCTGACTACAACTCGCTTCAATTCAATGTATCTCGCCGCGTGAAGGGCGGACTTACTGTCCTATCCAATATTGTTTGGTCGAAATCGATCGACAATGTGACGGTGACTCAGGAAGGAAATGCAGGCCCACCAAATCCATTTAATCTGGATAGTTCTCGTGGTCCGGCGGATTTTGATCAGAAGATACGATTCAATACATCGCTTAACTATACTTTGCCGAAATTCAATGTGAATCCGCTTCTTGGAGCGGTTGTGAATGGTTGGCAGGCAAATGCGATTCTCAACCTATACACAGGATTACCCTTCACTATTCAGAGTGGCACGGATCGCTCTCTCTCTGGAGTTGGTAGCGATTATGCTGACGTCGTACCAGGTGTAAGCCCATCACGTCCATCTGGAACATCGCAGGTAAAGAAATATTTCAATACTGCGGCATTTGCACCTGCGGCATTGGGAACATTTGGGAATGTGTCGCGTAATAGTCTGCGTGGTCCTGGATACGCTAATGTTGATGCGTCTCTTTTCAAAGAGCTATTCAAAGAAAAGCGTATTCATGGTCAGTTCCGCGCCGAGGTATTCAATATGCTGAACCACACTAATTTCAATAACCCGATATCGAATATCTCTTCAGGTACTTTCGGTCAAATTACAACCGCAGGTTCTCCAAGGGTATTCCAATTTGGTGCGAAGGTAATGTTTTAAGAAACACTACATAACGGTAAGGTCGCAAAATGCGAAAAGGAGCGCCACTCGTCCGCTCCTTTTTGCATTTGCAGTGAAATTATTGAGTTGGTGGACTGGAAAATATATGCAAGTAACCTTGCAAGACACAGGGTACTACGCAAATGAGAACTTTATGGAAGAAGTAGATTTCCATCGGATTTCTCGATAACTATTTCCAGGTTCTCCTCTATTTTGAGAGATCCATAGTTATAGCTTCAGGAAAATGACTCATTAAAACTTCTACTTAGACACGCGTTCTTAACTGGAAGAGACTTGGCACAGTAACTCAAGGAAGTGCCTTATGACCTGGAAAGAACGCATTCCCTCCAGCAAGACTCTCTTCTTTCTCGCTCTTATTATTTGTGCCAGTGGTGTTGTTTCGCCACCTATTGCTTTGCTTGCCGGTATCCTCTTTGGTTTTACTTTGGAGCATCCGTTTCCTAAAGATTCCAGTCGATTAGCCAAGGTTCTACTTCAAGTTTCTGTCGTGGCTCTAGGCTTTGGTATGAACCTGCAACAGGTTCTCCACGCTGGAAGTTCAGGCTTTCTTTACACTGCGGGTACTATTGCCGCGACACTCTCTCTTGGCTTATTCCTCGGTAAGTTACTCTCCATTGACGGTAAAGCTTCCTTTCTTATTGCTGCCGGTACTGCAATTTGTGGCGGCTCTGCTATTGCCGCTCTCTCTCCCATCACAGAATCTAATGAAGAAGAAATCAGCGTATCCATGGGGACAGTTTTTCTCCTCAACTCGGTCGCGCTGTTTCTCTTTCCCTCTATTGGCTCAGCTATGCACCTTACACAGAATCAGTTTGGACTATGGGCTGCTCTTGCTATCCATGACACCAGCTCCGTAGTTGGCGCTGCCGCCAAATACGGACCTCAGGCTCTTATGATCGGCACTACCGTAAAACTTGCGCGAGCTCTTTGGATTGTCCCCGTTTCTCTTATAACTGCTGCGGTTATCCGCGCCAGAGAGCAACGTAACACTGCGATAGGCACTGATCCAGCAAGAGTAAAGGTGCCCTGGTTTATTCTCTTCTTTTGTCTCGCCTCTGTAATTGCGACGTACATCCCCCGTTTTGCCCCCGCATACTCCAGCTTTAACCATATGGGCCGGGTGGCTCTCGTCGCGACCTTGTTTGTTATCGGCACTGGCCTTAATCGTCGCACCCTTCGCCAGGTGGGCCCTCGTCCACTGATCCAGGGAATTGTCCTCTGGATCATTGCCGGGACTCTCTCGTTTTACTTAATCGAGCATGGTTGGATTGCTGTTTAGTTAGGCTCGTTTGTACCCAGCAAGAGCCCTTGCCCGCGCTCCACCACGAACCGCAAAAATGTGCCACTTGTACCTGTTGGTTCTGGACCTAGCGGAGTAGCGATTGAAAACATCCGTTCTATAGTCAGCCCTTTTACCCGCGCAATTTTCAGCGTTCCCAGCGCTAAGTGGTTTCTTACTGCCCATCGGGATACAAAGGCAATTCCCAACCCAGCCTCCACCGCGCTCAACAGCCCTTCGGTGGAGTCAAACGTCATCCCCATCCGTAGATCCTTCATCCGTATTCCCGCAGTTTCCAACGCCTGCTCGACCACTCGCCTTGATCCGGAGCCAAGCTCTCGAGTAAGTAATGTTGTCTGTCCTAATTCCTCCAGTTTCGTCCCGTGCGTTGCCCACTCATGGCCTGCCGGTACTACACAGACCATGCGGTCCAGCAAGAATGGTTTTACCTGTACATCATTTCCCAGTGCGGGGCCTTCGATTAGTCCGAGTTGCACTTGTCCTGTCCGCAGAGCCTCAAGTACTGTGTGTGTATTTCCTCCGGAAAGCTCGATTTTTGTTTGAGGATGCTCCAGCAGGAATTCAGAGATTAGTTTTGGCAGCAGGTATTGCCCAATGGTCTGAGAGGCTCCCAGTTTTAGATTTCCTCCCACCGTTCCGGAGACAGCAGCCACCGCTTCGCGTGCTTCGTCCGCCATCTGCTTTAACCCTTCCGCATATAGGAGTAAAGCTTTACCAGCGGGGGTAAGGGTCACTCTGCCCCCCGCACGGTTAAAAAGAGGAGTATCTACTTCATTTTCCAGTGCCTTGATCTGTTGTGTGACTGCCGGCTGTGTCAGGAGCAGTTCTTCTGCTGCAATTCGAAAGTTCAAATGGCGGGCTACAGCGCGAAAGACACGGAGCCTGAAATTTTCCATATCCGTAACTCTATACTTTTTCTTAGCGATAATTAATTTAAATCGATAGTAATCGATTGACTTTGCGCTTCCACTCTAGCTATAGTGGCCACTCACCGGAAGATGCTGTTTTTTATAACGCGAATTGGAACGAAAGAGGATATGAGATGGCACTCAAACTGACCCCGGGCAAGGTCGCGGGTTTGAAGGCGGTATCGGATCAGCGCGGCGTCATTGCCGCTGTAGCGATGGATCAGCGCGGTCTGCTGAAGAATATGCTCGCGCATGAGCTTGGCGTTGCGGAGCCGCCCGCCGAGATGATGGTCGAGTTTAAGCAACAGGTTGCCTCTATTCTCACGCGCGAATCCTCGTCTATTCTTCTCGACGTTGAGTACGGGCTTTCCGGCTCAAAATCTATTAATGGTAAAGGCCTGCTGCTGGCTTATGAGAAGTCTGGCTACAGCCCTGAGTTCCCGGAAAAACTACCCTCGCTAACCGAAGGTTGGTCTGCCCTGCGCCTTAAGGAGGCTGGTGCGGATGCCATCAAAATTCTCGTCTTTTATACCCCGTTCGAGAAGCCATGGGTCAACGAGCAGAAGAAGGCCTGGGTTGAACGCATTGGTGCCGAATGTCGTGCTGTGGACATCCCTTATTTCCTGGAGTTCCTTGCCTACGATGTCCATGGTGAAGATGAGGGGGGCCTCGCTTTCGCCAGGCGCAAGCCGGAGATCGTCCGTGCCTCCATCGAAGAGTTCACCAAGGATCGTTATGGTGCGGACGTGTTGAAGGTGGAAGCGCCCATCCAGATGAAGTACACCGCCGGCACCCGTAATTTTTGCGGTGAGCAGGCATACAGCAATGCCGAAGCGAAGGAACTCTTTCGCTCTATCGCCGGGATGACTGATAAGCCTATCGTCTATCTGTCTGCTGGTGTTACCAGCCCTGTTTTCGTTGACACCCTGGCACTGGCAGTAGAAAGCGGGGTCAAGTTCCATGGTGTTCTTGGCGGCCGCGCCACCTGGCAGGATGGCGTTCCTGTGTATGTCAAGCACGGAGTTAAAGCTCTTGAAGACTGGCTCGGCACGGTGGGTTTGCAGAACGTCCGCAATGTGAACGAGGTGCTCCAATCTGCCCACCCGTGGTACGAAGCACGTAGCATGAAGTCCTGATAACGAACAGGTTGTGATGTGACAAGAGGCAGGCTCGGAGGCTTGTAGGTGGAAATGTTGACGTGTAGTGAGAATACCCAGGAGCAAGAAGTTACCACGGACGCTCCCACGAACCATCACCGCTGGCTCATCCTTGCCCTCATCTTTATCATCACTGTCATTAACTTTGTCGATCGGCAGACGCTCTCTGTTCTGGCTCCTGTCCTGCGGCAGGCGCTTGGTCTCAGCAACGAACAGTATGGTCGCATTGTTGCCGCACTACAGTTTGGCCTGATGTCTGGTGAGGTACCCATGGGGTACCTCATGGACCGCTGGGGCGCTCGCTTTGGTTTGTCTTTTGCGGTTCTGTGGTGGTCTGCTGCAACCGGTGCTCAGGTTTTTGCCCGTACCGGTCTGCAGTTCGGATTCATGCGGTACTTCATGGGGACAGGGGAGTGCGGCAATTTTTCCGGTGGCATAAAAACTGTCACTCGCCTCTTCAGTCGTCGCGAGCGCACGCTTGCCATCGGCATCTTCAACAGTGGCAGTCTGATCGGCGCTACAGTCGCACCTCCCTTGATCGTTTTCCTGATGCAGCGGTATGGGTTTCGCATGGCATTCCTGGTGCCGGCGGTGGCGGGAATCTTCTGGATACCGATCTGGTGGCTGGCGTATGGCAAAGAGCCGAAAGAACCAGCAATCGCAACAGTCGAGAAAGAGTCGTTGCGGTTCATGCTGAAGGAATCGTCGAGCTGGGCCGTAATGGCCTGCCGTTTCTTCATTGGGCCGGTTATGCAGTTCTACTGGTACTGGATGCCCAGCTATCTGGTAGGCGTTCGGCACATGTCCATGACAGAGATTGGAATGTTGGCATGGATTCCGTTTTTTGTCGGGGATCTAGGCGGGGTTGCAGGAGGATGGACAGCTGGGGCGTTACAACGGCGTGGCATGTCCATGCGCAATGTGCGGCGCATCACGATGTATGGAAGCAGCGTCGTATGCATCAGCAGCCTGATCGTTCCATACATGAATCGTTCCGCTGCGGCGATCCTGATGATCGGCGTTGCGATTGCGGCAGATAGTTTCCTTTCCGCGAATATGTTTGCAGCGGTGACAGATCTGTTCCCGGACAGGCAGGTGGGACGGGCAACCGGACTGACTGGCATTGCGGGCGGTTTGGGCGGTCTGCTGTTTCCTTTGCTGACAGGATGGACCGTGGATCACGTGTCCTATACGCCGGTGTTCTTCATGGTGGCATTTATGCCGTTGCTGGGAACGATTGCGCTGTTTGCGTTGGGTCGAAAGTACAGGACGATGTAGATGGAGAGATCATGGGGCAGTACGAAGTATTAGAGGATGTGTGCACGTCTGCGGAGTTGCAGGCGGAGCGCGCGGTGAAGCTGGGGCGGGTGCAGGCCATGCTGGCCGAGCGCGGGATCGACGCTGTACTCATCATGCGTCACGAAAACATCGCCTGGTTTACGGCCGGTAAGGCTGAGGTGAGAGTGGGCCTGCTGCGGGAGACGGGTACGGCGGGTCTTCTGGTGACCAGGGATCGTAGAGTGTTCTACCTGACGACCAATAATGAGGCTGCCCGTTTGAAAGACGAAGAGTTCGGAGAACTCGGGTATGAGGCAGTGGTGCAGCCCTGGTATGCAGCCGATCAGGAAGCTGCGATTCGGTCTGTAGTGGGAGTCGGGACGATTGCATGTGATGCGCCGAATGGAACGATGCAGGTGGTCTCACTCAATCGGCTGCGAGAAGAACTGACAGCAGGAGAGATTCTGCGATATCGCTGGTTAGGGAAGCGTGTGGCGGAGGCGGCGGCCGAAGTGCTGCTGGCAATGGAGCCTGGAGTTAGCGAGCGTACTCTGCAGGCAATGCTGGGTGAAAGGCTGATCAGGCAAGGTATTCTGCCGAGCGTGTATCTGGATGCGTTCGACGATCGGATTTTCAAGTATCGTCATGCGGTTCCGCGGGATGGTGTGCTGAAGCGGTTTGCGATGCTGGGCTTCTGCGCACGGCGATGGGGATTGTCCACATCGATGACGCGGTTTATACATTTTGGAGCGATGGCGCAGGAGTTGGAGAAGAAGTTCGAGGCAGTCGCGGAGGTAAACGCGGCGCTGATGAGTGCGACCAGGGAAGGAACTACCGCAGGCGAACTTTTCGAGGTGGCGAAGAAGACGTTTGCAGCCACGGGATATGCGGGAGAGGAGTTGCTGCATCATCAGGGTGGCGCAACCGGATACCTGGAACGGGAGTGGGTAGCGAGACCGGGCGGAGCAGAGAGGGTAGGAAAGGCCCAGGCATTTGCATGGAACCCCAATCTTCAGGGTGCAAAAATTGAAGACACCGTGTTGTTGGTAGATGGCAAGTTGGAGGTATTGACGGCAGGAGTGGAAGGAATCCTGATGCGGTAAGAGAATGCTTTTCTTTCAGGTTGCATCCACCAATAGGTTTGAGAAAATGTTCGTTTTTCTTCGGTGATGTTCGTTTTCTTTGGTTTGAAGAGGCCCGGCCTTAGCCGGGCCGTCTTGTTGTCACTTACTTTCTGGCCTTAGTCGAGGTCCGCCTGGCTGACCACCTTCTGGCTCCAGTATGACTTCAACGACATCTCTACAGGGAGAGTGGCAGAGAGGCCGGCGGAGAGTGGTGCGCTCGGTTTGGAGCCGGTGATGACTGCGTCAAGAAAGTTTTTGGTGTGGGCCACTTCAAGATTCTGAGTGGATTTGAAGTTGACGGGGTCGCCCTCGTTCGGGGTATAGGTGTAACCACCGCGAGTGAGGTTGAGCAGGCCATTCGTGCCTTCAAACAAAACAGCAGGATGATCGTCGCGGATGGACAGAACCGAAGACTCGAAGCTGAGGTTCCATTTGTCGTACTGCACGATAGCGCTGACAGTGTCTGGATTCTCGCGGTTCTGATGGAGATTGTAGATTCCACCGAGAGAGGAGGCACGCTTGGGCTTGTCGTCGTTGAGCATCCATTGTGCGACATCCACCCAGTGGGTGAGGATATCGGCAAGAACGCCGCTGCCGTAGTCCGGAAAGGATCTCCATGAGGTGTAACGGACATACTCGTACGGAACTTTGGGGGCAGGTCCAAGGAAGAGATCCCAATTGAGATCATCCGGCTTGGGGGCAGGCGGAACGTCGCGCCGCTGCCAGGGAAAGTTATTCCAGATCGCGCGAACAAGGACCACACTGCCAAGCTTGCCGGAGTCAAAGAACTCCTGCTTGGCCTGCGCATAATGGTCTCCGCTGCGCTGCTGCGTGCCACACTGGAGGACGCGCTTGGATGCGGCTGCTGCTTTCTCCAGGCGGTGACGGCTCTTCCAGTCGTGTACGGTGGGCTTTTCCAGATAGACGTTTTTCCCGGCGTCAAGAGCATCACTGCCGAGCTGGACGTGAAGATGATCCGGCGTCGCGATGAAGACAGAGTCGATGTCCTTGTTGGAGAGAAGTTCCTGGTATCGCACGGAGATGAGTGGACTGGAGAGATTGGCGGCAAAATGCTTCTGGAACTGTGTCGTCTGAGCACCGTAGACGTCGCAAAGTGCAGCCAGTTTGACGCGCGGATCTTTGACAAAACCGCCGGTAACGGCAGTGGCGCGACGGCCCAGACCGATAACGCCAAGGTTAACGCGGTCGTTTGCGCCAAGGATCGATGCGTACGAACGAGCAGTGAAGGCAGTGGCTGCACCGGTTGCAGCAGCGGCGGTAAGAAATTTGCGGCGGTTCATTTGGAGAAGGCTCCTTTCATAGCGGCGAAGGCGGGGCGGAGGTATTCATCACCATGCTTCATGTGGTCGAGACGTTCTTCTTCGGTTTCAACCCAGCCCTTCCAGTGCAGGCGCTCCAGTGTTTGAGCGATTTCAGCGAGGGGTAGATTACCGGTGCCAAGAACCACCTGTTGGTGATTTTTGTAGTCGCGAAGATGGAGAGCGACAATACGCCGGTGGTACTTGCGGATAAACTCAACGACATCGCCATCAAGGTTGAAAAGATGGCCTACGTCAAAGACGAAACCGACAGATTCGGGATCGGTATCGGAGTAGAGAACGTCGAGCTCGTTGATCTTTGACTTCGATTCGGGTTCCTCATTGTGATACGCAAAGCCGAGACCATTCTTCTTGGCGAAGGCTCCAGCGGCGTTGAGACCCTGAACCTTGGATTTAAGCTGGTCAGTGGTTTCCGCGGGGGCTCCGCTACAAATAAAGTTACGTGCGCCGAGCGCCTTGCTAGCCTGCGCGATGTTCTCGTATAGCGAAGCAGGGGCAATGAGGGTGCTCGGATCGTACATGGCACTCTGAAGGAAGATGTGGACGGCGAAGAAGGTGAGACCCGCGGAAGCGATCTTGTCGCGAGCGGCCTGCGTTGCAGCAGGGGTCTCAACATGGCTCATAATATTGCGGTAGCCGGTTTCAAAACCTTCAAAGCCAATCGCCTTCGCTTTTTCGAGAGCGGCGACGAGTGTATCGAAGTTCTTGGGATCAATAGGATAAGCATTGGTCTGAGTGCCGAACTGGATGTTGTGCTGAGGCTCTGCTGCACGGATGAGGGGTGCGAAGGCACAGACTCCACCTGCGACTCCAAGGGATTTCAGTACATCTCTTCGAGAGGGTTGACCCATTATCTTTTCTCCATTGTGGCGTTGATGAAAGTCCAATTTCCAAGACGTCGCGAATTATAGGCAGACCTTTGAATTGCTGTCAATCGATTGCTATCGATATTTTTCCTCATTCTTGTGGTGTCATCTGTAGGGAGAGACGGATCAGACGCAGCTAGCGGAAAGCTATAGCTTTTCCCTTGTCGCCTGCGTAATCGCAAGAAGACGATGAGAGGCGAATATTTTTAGTTAAATGCATTGACAATCTTTTGCAATCGATTATATGCTGCAGCCGTTCCAGATTAATAGCTTGCGATGTTGCTTAAATACAGGCGAAGTCCGGCAATGCAGCTCAAGGGATAAGGATGGCGATGAGAGCACGGAATCTGATGATTGTGCAGGGCGGAGGACCGACAGCGGTATTCAATGCGTCCCTCGCCAGCGCAATCAAAGAGGCGGTGCGGGCACCGGAATTTAACCAGGTGTTTGGTGCAAAGTCTGGAGCGTTAGGGCTGGCGCGAGGCGAGGTGATCGACCTGACAGGCCTTGCGACGGACGAACTCGCCCTGCTGAGTGAGATGCCCGGCGCTGCACTGGGATCGTCACGATTCAAGCCGACCGAAGAAGACCTCGAACGCGAGTTGGAAACACTGAGGCATCTGGACGTGCACGACATGCTGTTTCTGGGTGGCAATGGAACAATGCGCGGCGCGGAATTATTTAGGGCGTTCTGTGCATCGCGCGGGTTTGAGGTGCGGATCGTGGGCGTGCCCAAGACTGTGGACAATGACCTGGCGGGGACCGACCGGTGTCCAGGGTACGCAAGTGCAGCGCGATATGTGGCGCAGTCAACGCAGGAACTTGGATTGGATCTGCGGTCGTTGCCGCAGCCGGTGACGGTTCTGGAGACGATGGGGCGGAGTGTGGGTTGGCTGGCCGCTGCTGCCGCGCTGGCTTATACGGGTGAAGGGGATGCGCCGCAACTTGTGTATGTTCCGGAGATTCCGTTTGAGGAGCAGGTCTTTCTGGATGCCGTGGAAAAAGCAATCTCGCGGCAAGGCTGGGCGGTCGTCGTGGTTGCCGAAGGGATTCGTAACCGGGATGGCAGCATGGTGTTCGAGATGGCCGACCCCGCGCAGCAGGACACACTTATGCGGCCGCTGACGGGAGGGGTAAGTCAGCATCTGGCAGGTGTGGTGGCAAAGAGTCTGAAGGTCCGGTGCAGGAGCGAGAAGCCTGGATTGCTGGGGAGATCGTCGAGGGCGTACCGGGCCGAGCAGGATTGGGTGGATGCCGGAGTTGTCGGTGCGGCTGGGGTTCAGGCGCTGCGAGCGGGCGAAACAGGTGTAATGGTGGGGCTCACGGCGCTGGGAGCGGAAGAGGCAACGAGGCTGGTTCCGCTTGATAAGGTCGCCGGTGTGGAACGGGCGATTCCGAAAGAGTGGCTGAGCGGAGGAGCAATGGCTGTCTCCGAAGAGTTTAGGACATATCTGCGGCCTCTGGTCGGTGAACTGAATCAGTACGCACCGGTTTTCAAGGCAATGACGGCAGCGCAATTTACCGCGGTTTCAGGAGTGAAGTGATGATGGCTCAGAACGGGAACGTTGGTGTATTGGTATTTGCGCGAAAGCGGCCTGGATTTGATCAGGAATGGAGCCGCGAGGTGCGTGACCATGCGCTGGGGATGTTGGCGCGACTAGGTTTTAACACCGTGGGTGCGGATGAGCCGGTGTTGGATGATGCGACGGTTCACGTGGCGTTGCAGAAGATTGTTGCAGCCGAGTGTTGTGCGGTCATCGTGGTACAGCCATCCATTGCGGATGGACAGTATGCGTTTACGATTGCGCAGCAGTGGAGCGGGCCGGTCATTCTGTGGACCACTCCCGAGCGGCCTGGCGATGGCAAAGTAAGTTCCTGCGGGCTGGTGGGGCAGCATCTGTTCGCATCGAACTATCGCCAGGCCGGACGTCCATTTGAACTGGTGTACGGAGAGCCGAACGGCGATCTCGATGCAGCAGAGGCTGACCTTCTACGTGCAATTGCGCTGAGTGCAACGGTGATGGCTCTGCGACGCAGCAAAGTGGGACTGGTAGGAACGCACGTACCGGGTTTTGTGGATCTGGCTTCGGATCCATTCCTGGTCCATAAAACATTTGGACTGCAGCTTCACTCTCTGAGCCTGCCGCAATTTATTGAGCGAGTGGGATCGGTCAGCAACGAAGCGGTGGCCATTGATATTGCTGCGACGCAAAAGTTGATGCTACCGCTGAGCAAGCCGGAACTCGTGTCGGAGCCCACAGCGTTTTTGGCAAATACATCGCGATTCTATCTGGCAATCAAGGATCTTATGACGGAGTTCAGCCTAAATGCGTTGGCTCTGCAGTGCTGGCCGGAGCTGCCAAATACGATTGGGCACTGGCCGTATCTGGCGGTATCGAGGATCTCGGCAGAGGGCGAAGCGCTTGCGATTGAAGGCGATGTGGATGGCGCGATTGGTTCGCTGATCGGTTCGCTGCTGGGGATAGGTGCTGGCTTCCTCACGGATTGGCTGGAACATGATGCTTCGACGATCTTCTTCTGGCATCCGGGAATGGCTCCTCTTGATATGTGCAATGAAGTCGGATGTGAGGATGGTCCGACCATTGGAGATCATTTCAATAATGTGCGTCCCATGGTGGTCGATGGGCCGATTAAGACTGGCGAGACTGTTACGATAACGCGGCTTTGGCGTTGCGATAACCGATACCACATGACCGCATTCGAAGGGCAGGCTATTCCACCGAAGCGGCGGCTTACCGGCAATACGCTTTTGGTGGAAGTTGCGGGAGAGCCGGTGCCGACGCGGTTCGATCGGTTGATCCACGCAGGGATGCCGCACCATGTGACGATCCATTTTGGTGCTCACGCCGAGACGTTCCGCAGACTGGCACGCATGCTGGCTGTGGAATGGCATGCATAGGTGAATCCGGAAAGTATCGAAGCAGTGATGTGGTTTGTGTCAGCAGATGTTCGAGAAGCAAGTGCGGCAGGAGCGTGTTTGTACCTCAACAGTTGAGTAAGGAGACAGCATGGCAGAGAGCAGACAGGATGCGCGGCAGAGCCACTTCAGCAGCTATATAGGCGGCCAATGGAGTGCGGCGAAGGATGAGATTGAGGTTGTCAATCCGGCAACTGCCAAGCCCTTTGCGCGTGTAGGAATGGTGGGCCAGGCTGAGGTGAAAGACGCGCTGCATCACGCGGAGGCAGCATTGCCGAAGTGGCGCGTGTTGACTGTGAAGGAGCGTGGCGTTCTGCTTCATAAGGTTGCCGATGAACTGGTTCGGCGTAAGGCTGAGATTGCACGCGCCATCACTATGGAGAATGGCAAGCCGCTGGCTCAGAGTGAAGGCGAAGTGATGATGAGCGAGGATCATCTGCGCTGGTTTGCGGAGGAGGCGAAGCGAGCCTATGGGCGCAATATTCCGCAGCAGATTCCGGGCAAGCGACACATGATCTTCAAAACGCCGATTGGTGTGGTGGGAGCGATCTCGCCCTGGAATTTTCCGCTGGTGTTAGCAGTGAGGAAGATTGCTCCAGCGATGGCGGCGGGATGCCCCGTAGTGCTGAAGCCAGCGCGGCAAACTCCTATTTGTGCAATTCTGCTGGCAGAGTGCATGGAAGCGGCGGGTGTGCCGGCGGGTGTGTTTCAGGTAGTGCTGGCAGATGCGGCAATGGTGTCGCGTGAGTTCCTCTCGAACCATATCTGCCGCAAGCTGAGCTTCACGGGATCGACACGGGTGGGGCAGTCGCTGATTCATGGAGCTGCTGAAGCCATCAAGCCGCTATGCCTGGAACTGGGAGGTCTGGCCCCGGTACTCGTGTTCGACGATTGCGACATGGATAGGGCCGTGGAGCAGACAATCATTGCGAAGTTCCGGAACACAGGACAGAGCTGTATTGCTGCCAATCGAATGTATGTGCAAAGAGGCATTTACAAGGAATTTGTTGCACGTTTTACGGCTGCGGTAGGCAGGCTGAAGACAGGACCGGGATTGGAAGCGGGCATGGATGTTGGTCCCGTCATCAATCAGGACGGCCTGGACAGTGCGTTGGCTCAGATACAGGACGCCGTTGACAAGGGTGGCCGTGTCGTTGCGGGCGGCAAGCGAATGGCGAACTCTCCGGGGTACTTTTTGGAGCCGACGGTAATTGAAGAGGTCCATTCGACTTCAATCTGCATGGCGGAAGAGACATTTGCACCGGTTGCTCCGATCTGTGTTTTTGACACGGAGGAGGAAGCCATTCGCATGGCAAACGACACGCAGTATGGGCTCAGTGCCTATGCGATGACACGCGATATGGCTCGCATCTTTCGGCTAAGTGAACAGATTGAGGCCGGTACGTTGGGCATCAATGATGGCGCACCCACTGTAAGTTATGCACCCTTTGGCGGTGTGAAACAGAGCGGTTGGGGACGCGAGCTCGGCAGCGAAGGGCTTGAAGCATTTTTTGAGACGAAGCATGTCTCGATGGGTGGAGTGTAGATCGCACTCTGAACGCAACAGATGCAGCAAGGAAGAGAGGAAACGATGATTCATTTTCTGGTTCATGACACGATTGACGACGTTGGCGTAGCAGTCGTCGATATTGAGGCCGGCACAGATTGCACAGGCCGCGATCTTTCCACCAACAAGTCCATACAGGCAAAGTCTCTGGAGGCGATTCCTCTGGGGCACAAGATTGCGTTGAAAGACTTCAAAGTGGGTGATGACGTAACGAAGTACGCATGTGTCATCGGCAGGATCACAGCGAATGTGGCTGCGGGCCATCACGTTCATACACAGAATTTGAAGACGAAAAGGTGGGCATAGAAATGGAAGACCGCAAAATACTTGGATACAGACGTGAGAACGGCAATGTCGGCGTACGCAACCATGTAATTATCCTGCCGGTGGATGACATCTCCAACGCAGCCTGCGAAGCGGTAGCGAACAACATTAAGGGTACGATGGCGCTTCCTCACGCATACGGCCGTCTTCAATTTGGCGAGGACCTGGAGTTGCATTTCCGTACGATGATTGGAACGGGTTCGAATGCAAACGTGGCTGCGGTCATCGTAATTGGCATTGAAGCCGGATGGACGAAGAAGATCGTCGACGGTATCGCGAAGACAGGGAAGCCGGTAAGTGGATTTTCAATCGAAGGCAACGGCGATATTACGACGATTGCTGCTGCTTCCCGCAAGGCAAAAGAGTATGTGCAATGGGCCAGCGAGTTACAGAGAACCGAGTGTGATCTGCATGAGTTATACATCTCGGTTAAGTGCGGCGAGTCCGATACAACCACCGGGCTTTCAAGCTGCCCCACGGTAGGAAATGTCATCGACAAACACTGCGCAATGGGCGGAACCGCCAGCTTTGGTGAGACAAGCGAGTTGACGGGCGCCGAGCATATCGTGGCTGCGAAGGCTGCGGATGAAAAAGTCCGCAAGGAATTCTTCGCGATGTTTGAGGACTATACAAAGCTGGTATTCGATCAGAAGACGAACGATCTGTCCGAATCACAGCCGACAAAGGGCAACATCGCGGGCGGCCTGACAACCATCGAAGAGAAGGCGCTGGGCAATGTGGAGAAACTGGGCAAGAAGACGAAGTTCATCGGTTGTCTGCCGCCTGCGGTTGCACCGACGAAGCCCGGCTTGTGGTTTATGGATACATCCAGTGCGGCAGCGGAAGCTGTGACACTTTGGGCGGCATCCGGCGCTGTGATTCACCTGTTTCCGACGGGGCAGGGGAATGTGATCGGCAATCCGATCGAGCCGGTCATTAAGCTCAGCGGCAATCCGAAAACCATTGCGACAATGGCTGAGCATATCGATGTGGATGTGTCCAAGGTGTTGCAGGGCGAGATGACCATCGATGAAGCAGGTGATGCGCTTCTGGAGATGGTGGTGCGAACAGCAAACGGAAGGCTGACTGCGGCTGAGTCCCTGGGGCATCGGGAATTCAGCATGACAAAGCTTTATCGCAGCGCATAGAGCATTTCCCCTGAAGAGAATTAATTGAAGCCGTTATTCTATGCGCCGCTTTTCGAAAATAGCCTTCGAAGAAAACGGTATTCGATGAAGTTGCATGAAGCAGTATCAGGGGAAATGCTTTAAGTATGCCGATGTCCCTTTGAGGTGATCGGTCCTTTGTTCGAGACGGCTGAATATCCATCCCGAACATATCCATAACAGCCTGATTACCACAAAAGGCATCGGCAAGCCTTGGTGATATATAGCAGTGAAATTTAATAAAATATATTACAATCGATTTTAAGGAGATTGTTAAGAAAACATCCAACGACAGGATTTTCAGCCATCCCTTCAGTTGGATGGGGCTATCGGACGGCTTGTGGCTAAGAAGAATGTCTCGATTTCAGACGAATAAGGAGTGCTAGATATCGGAAATGAATAGAGTCCTGGAGAGGAGATTCCCTCTGTGGAGAGTTGAGCTTCCAATGGAAAAGTTTGAGTTCAGACGACTCATGCTGGCTTTTTCATAATGCCTCTCGCGGGGACCCGGCAAGAATAGGCAGCGAACTGGTTGGCATAAATCTCGGTCTCGAAATAATAGGTTATAATCAATTTCTGCATAAGCAGGGATAATCTATAGGAAATTCAAGTACGAGGTTAGATTTGTGCCTAAGACAACCGCTAAAACCCGCGTCGCGCGCCATGAGATCCGTGATGAGATCGAACGTCGGATTCTTTCTGGTGAAAGCAAGCCTGGTGAACGGTTAAGCCAGCAGAGCCTTGCGAAAGAGTTGGGAGTCGCGCAGGGAACGGTGCGAGAGTCTTTGCTCGAATTACAGTGGCTTGGTTTGGTGGAGTCGATCGACAGGCTGGGCGTTTTTGTGGACAAGCTCGATGTAGGACGCATCTGTGAGGCGTATGAGTTGCGCGAAGTGATGGAGGGTTTAGCGGCGCGATTGGCCTGTCGGAATGTTGGAAGGGCTGACATCGCAGAACTGCGAAAGATGGCGGATGAAATTTACAGCCTGGCGCAGACCGATGGCGCAGAGACTGCATCCCTTGATCGCCGGTTTCACATGCGTATTACGGAGATATCGCGCAACAACACACTCATGCGACTGTCGCAGACGTATCGCGCTCTTGGTTTGACGGTTCGTGCTTTTCGCGAGCCATCGGTGATTCATGAGGAGCATCTACGGATCATCGATGCCATTGAACATAATTTTGCAGAAGAGGCAGAGCGGCAGGCGAGAAACCATGTAGTTGGTGCGCGCGAAATGATTGAAAAACTGGCACAAGAAGGAAAGTTTGTCCCGCAGTGGGTGAAGTGACAGAGGTGGAAGCAGTGCGAAGAGAAAACAACTGTGCAGAATGCCGAACAAATCTACGACTCATTCATCGTGGATGAATGAGCAGCACAGTTCTAATGTTATCGATCCTGCTTGCGCCATTATTTCAGTCACTGCTCCAGGCAAGGTCGGTTTGTAGGTTATGGATACATCGAGTGCTGCTGTAGTTATGACGAAACTTTATTGCAGTGCCTAATCGAGGGCTCTGGCTTGGACACCAAAGGAGGCCATTTACCATATGAAACGTTTTTCGCCATCCTATTTGCAGAGCCTCACAGCGCAACTCGCTGAGAATGCCGGTGTTTCCCCCGATGATGCGGAGATTTTTTCCCGAGCATTGGTTGATGCCGATGTGCATGGCACTTCAACCCATGGAATCTCTCGTCTCAGTATTTATCTGGAGCGAATGCAGCGTGGGCTGATTGATCCCAAAGCCGAACTTATTATCGACCGCGAGAATGGAAGCGTACTTTCAGTCGATGCAGGCAACGGTCTCGGGCAGGTGCAGGCAATGAAGACGCTTGATCTGCTGGTGCCACTTGCGAAAGCGAATGGCGTGGCTGCTGCAACTGTACGCAATTCACAGCACTTCGGCGCTCTTTCTTACTATTGCAACCATGCCGCCGAACAGGGAATGATTCTGCTGGCGATGACTAATTGCGAACCTGCAATGTCACCGACGGGTGGATTCGAACCATTTTTCGGTACGAATCCGATAGCAGCTTCTTTCCCGACGGGTAAGGGAATGCCGGTCAAAGTGGATCTTGCTACATCCATCGTGGCACGGGGTAATATCATCGCGGCCAATAAAAAGAAGGTACCGATTCCCGAGGGCTGGGCACTCGACAGCGCCGGAGAGTCGACAACGGATGCTGCTGAGGCGCTGCGCGGAACCGTCCTGACGATGGCTGGCCACAAAGGCTATGCTCTGGCGTTAATGGTCGAAGTCTTCAGCAGTATCTTGTCTGGTGCTGCAGTTGGATCAGAGATTGGCTCCATGTACAAAGATCTGGATCGTAAGCAGAATGTCGGCCACTTCTTTTGTCTGTTCGATATCTCTGCATTTCTGCCCGAAGATGCGTTTAAGCAGCGCATGGACTCGATGATTGATCGACTGAAGTCAAACCGCCGTCGCCCTGGAGTGGATGAAATTCTTATTCCGGGTGAGCGTTCCCAGCAGGCTGCTGCAAAGAACAGCGTCGATGGTGTTGTTGTAACTGACGAAACGGTTGTCGAGTTACAGAAGTGGTGCAAACATTTTGACGTTAATTTCGACATGTTCGAAGCTGAGGAATCCCCAATTGCCTGACATTCTTATTACTGAAAACATTCGTGGCGCTGCTGTCGATGCATTGGCGAAGCGCTTTGAGGTACAGATCGAACCGGATATTTGGAGTAATCCGGAAGCGTTGGTCAGTAAGCTTGCTGATGTTCGTGCGCTGATCATTCGAAATCAGACACAGATTACGGATGAGGTTCTGCGCCATGCAAAGTCGTTGTGTGTCATCGGACGTGCCGGAGTCGGTCTCGATAACATCGATATAAATGCATGCACTAAAGCCGGGGTTTTGATTACTTCAACACCCGATCAGAATGCTATCAGCGTAGCGGAGTTAGCAATTGGCATGATGGTTTGTCTTGCGCGTCAAATACCCGCGGCGGACGCGGATACAAAACAGGGTAACTGGAACCGTCAGCGATTTACAGGGACAGAGCTTTATCGTAAAACGCTAGGCATCCTGGGAGCAGGAAAGATCGGCTTTCTTACAGCCAGCCGCGCGCGTGCCTTTGGGATGAAGGTGCTGGCATACGATCCGTTCATGAGCCGCGATAATGTTCTGCTTGCGGAACTGGACGCGCAGCTTGTCTCGCTAGATGACTTATTGGCAAACTCCGATGTTATCTCGTGTCACCTACCATCAACACCGGATACTCTACAGCTTCTGAATGCTTCCTGCTTTCGTAAGATGAGACAGGGAGCACTCTTCGTGAATACTTCACGTGGTGATGTTGTGGATGAAACGGCGTTGCTCGAAGCGCTGCGGTCGGGAAAGCTTGCGGGTGCTGCGCTGGATGTCCGGCAAGCAGAGCCACCGACGATAGGAGAATTGGAAACACTGCCTAACGTGCTGCTCACCCCGCACATCGCGGCTCTGACGACCGAGGCACAAGGCCGTGTATCTCAGGCTATCTGCGAAGATGTTGCTCGTGTACTTAGTGGCGAGGCACCGTTGAATGCCGTGGTCAGATTCTGATTCCACCCCGGATTTTGTAACTGGAGCAATGTCTCCGATCTAAATTTGAAGGACCTGCTTTTCAGGAATCTGTAAAGTTAGTTTTTGGAATGTTCTTATTCAGGGATCGCACTTAAGTGCGATCCCTGATTTACTTAAGCACAAAGGTTATTCCTGATGGTCTTATTGCGGGAGCACAGATATCAACTAACCGGTGGACTTATGCCTTTTGACCGAAGTCGGTAGTTAGCTCAGTTTGACCAAATCCTTCAGCCTCTCGTTCTCGTTTGACAGAGAGGCAAGTCTGGGAGTTTGCTTTATTTGTTTCTTATGGCAAATAGTATCGGAAGCTTGTATAGACAAAGTTATTTGTCGCTGTGGGAGCCCCACCGATTCCGGTCCACCCGTTTCGCTGGAGATAGCTATAGGCAAGTCCATACTGTAACCGACCTGCTGGGCCCGAATAGATGCGGTAGATATATCCCACCGATCCCTGCACAAGATTGCGCGTAAGACCAGTGCATCCTGCCGCTCCGGGCTGCGTACCGCTGTTCCCTGTTGGAAGTGATTCGGTATTACAGCCGACGTTGGATACAGTCGGAGGAGCATAACCAACTAACGTTCCTGTACTGTCAGCATAGTAAGTGCGCTGTATATACTCTGTACCCGCATAGCCGAACAGGTCGAGTTTCGGTGTCGGATGTACTTCCAGCGAGAACATCCCTTGAGCATGTCGTAGAGGCTCAAGCGTACCGTTGGGATGAACCGTAATATCGGGCAGCAGCGAAGCTCCGTATCGGCCAGTGCCATCGCCTGCGAGCAGATGGGCTCCGACCTGCACCTTTGAACCGATGGGAACTCGTGCATTTAGTAGCAGACCGCCACCAACTTTTGTATCGTTCATCGCTTTGCTCACATCTTCCTGCGGATAGTAGCGGTCACGGAAGAGGCGAAGCACGCCACCAATCTCATAGTGTCCAAAACCAGAATCGAAAGAGGATTTAACTATAAGGTCTGGTGCGAGCTGATTGGTATAGTTCGCAGTCGGATTGCTTAAGCCGGCTGCCGCGCCTGGAGCACCAAAGAAAAAGTTGGAGGGCGCATTGCTTGCGCTGAACTGATATTGAGAGCTTTCGAGCGAACCGGCAAGCGTAAACGCGGGTGTAAAAGCATGGCTTATCCGGAAGGCTGGCTGCCTGGAATAAGTGAAACCCACATGAAGGTTTGCATCGAACAGCAAGGGTGGAGCTTCCTGCCCGGGTGATGCGCCACTCTTATTTTCCGTAAGTAACGTCCACATCTGACCACCGGTAAATTGTGTATGGCCAAAGGTTGCTTGCCCCCAGGCCTGGCGCAGGCGCAATGTATAACTATTGCTTTGCAAATTATTCGATGTTGTACCTGCGGAGTGAAAATCTCCTTCGACAAAGGCCTGGAGAGAGCCAAAGCGGGTCTTACCGGACGCGAGTAGCGAAAGGCGTGACTGTCTTGCCGTTGGTACCCATTCACTGGTGTGCGCTTCACTGGCGTTGTTATAGGGCGTGTTATTGAAGTTGGTGTAGATATCGGCACTCATCGCCCGTTGCCGCCAGATACTCTCACCGGCAAGAAAGCCGCCCGGCGTTAGTGTCACGCCTTTGTAATGAATCGATGCCGGGTTTTCGGCTTCTTTCTGTTGCTGCATGACTTTGGCGACTCCGGCGTTCAACTGGGTCACAGCGGATGTAAGCGCTGCAGTTTCGCTCTGTGTCTTCTGGATGTCGCTTTTTACCTGTGTTGTATCTTCCGCCAGATGTGCCGTGGAAGTAGTTATCTGCTCGTGTTCTGTGGCTTGACGGCTCTGAACGGAATGCAGCTCCGCATCACGGGCAGCGAGTTGCTGTTTGAGTGCATCGATCTCGGCCTGTAACTGATCGTGCATCTGCTGCATCTGCTTCTGCAATTCTTCAGTCGTGATGGGTCGCCGTGATGGCTGAACTGTGTTTTGCGCGTAAAGAGTTGCAGAGCAAAAAGGGAAAACAAGGCATGCGGTGATGGAGCGAAGGTTTAGAGACATTTGCTTCCTCAATGTCAGAACATAATAAACATTTGTAATCGATTAGGTAAGATTACAAGAGATTATATAGTGATTCATAAGCAGATATAAATTTTTCGTCTTAATTTTTGAATGATTCAGGAATGAATGAAGTAGAGCCGAATCGCTTATGCGCACAGGGCAGAGGGCTACGCATTCTTCAGGAAGATGCGTCAGGCCCTCAGTTGTCATCCGATGCGCCATATGAAAGCGAGATGAATGGGGAGTCCAAAAGGGTGTGGAACTGCTCAGGAAGCCTTACGAGAACTGCTTCGACAGAGATGTAGCTTCTGCGAGCGTTTGAGGTCTGGCCCAATCAATTTGTTCTGTTTGATGGCGATGGCGAATCGTTTTCATTACATCCGGGATGGAAGCATGTGAGCAGGACTCGCCATTGGTTGCTTCGTTGTAATTGCAACCCTCTCCATTCGGACAACTTTTTCTGTAACAGCAAGGCTGATTAAGTGGTTTAAAGAGATCCCTTCAATACGTGCCAGGTTTTCAGCCTGTTCTCTCAGGGAAGGAGATAGACGGAGTGGAAAGCTCTGATACCGTTTTTCTTGTTTCACGGGGGACCTCGCCAATGGGTGCAGACTAGCGCACTTACTAGAACTTCTTTTCCCAAATCTCTTAGTTTGCAATACCAAAAATTACTTAAGTTATACATCGATTTTGGTAATGCACATAAAACTTTGTCTCCTTACGAGCCCTTGATTATCTGTTTAAGTACCCGGATTTATATCAATATAAAGACATTGATATTACCCGAGATATCAAATTAGCCATTTATTTTTACTGTCACATCAAAAGACATGAAACAGCGATATAAAGAGGAAACTGATGTTCTGATTACTTTCGGAATGGACTTTCCTATTCCGAAAATACCTCTTTAGTTCGTTTCGGGGGATTTGTGCTGCTTTGGTTCTGGAATAACGCACGGAGACAATTTCTTTCCACGTCTCAGCTATTGCCGGTGCAGAGGCCTGCCCCCCTCGTTTGTCCATTCGACTACCTGCATTCTCCATCTATTCGCTTAAAGACCGCAAGGAGCATTTCTATGCCTGCCGCAATGCAATTGAAGAAGATGAACACCTATTTCCGGCATCTTCTGGAGTTAACGCGCATTCCTCAAGCGGCTCGTGGTTGTGCGCTGCTCCTGCTGGCGGCATGCACATTTGCGATTGCGGGTTGCGGTAGTGGAGGGTATCCGGGAGGAGGGATTGTAAGTCTTTCCTCGTCGTCCGTAACGATCGATGCCGGGCAATCTTTTCAGGTGAATTCGACGGTCGATAGCAATCCTCTGGTCTCGTGGACTCTTGGAGGCTCCTGCAACGGAAACTGCGGCACCGTTTCCAGCGCTACCGGCACATCCACGATCTATACCGCTCCGGCAAGTGTTGCTTCTCAGGTCAAGCTGACATTGACGGCCGCTGTTCCTGGTACACGCAGTTCGAGCGTGGTCAATATTACTGTGAATCCGGCGCCTACCATCGCAGGCACGACGCCCACTGGTACAGTCGGGGTTCCTTACACCGCTACTTTGACAGCAAGCGGTGGTACCGGTGCCTTGCGGTTGTCGATTGCCGGCGGCACACTGCCGGAGGGGCTTACGTTTAATAGCTCCACAGGTGTTATTCAGGGAACTCCTACGACAGAGGGGTCTTCCACGATCACGGTACAGGTTACGGACGCCAGCGATGTACCCATGACGGTGACTTCGCAACAGACGATTCGGATTCATGCAGCTGGCGCTGTATCGCTATCGATTGCTGGAAATCCGCCTGCAGGCGTAGTCGGTGTTGCTTATTCAACGACCCTTCAGGCTACAGGTGGAACTTCGCCCTATTCCTGGAGCGTGATCTCCGGCAGTCTCCCTGCAGGTCTTTCGTTGTCTTCTGACGGAGTGATCTCTGGTACTCCCACTACTCTGGGATCAGCCATGTTCACGGTTCAGGTGCAGGATGCTTCCGGAGATCAGGCCAGTACAGGCTTCAGCATCGCAATCAACGCCGGGTCCCCGACACTTTCTATCGGCAACCCAACGCTTCCCGGAGGTACTGTCAATGTTCTGTATTCGGGGACGATTCCGGTCACAGGTGGAACCGGTCCATACACCTGCGTTGTCTCTGTCGGTTCCTTGCCCGCAGGCTTGACTCTGAACAGCAACTGCATTGTGTCTGGCACACCGACGACGCCGGGAACATTCACTGTAACTGTCACGGTAACCGATTCCAGTAACCCGGCGCAGACAACTACGGGAACTGTCACCATCACGATCGCTCCCGCGTCACTTGCTCTGACGCTTTCGAATCTGCCGAATGCAACCGTAGGCACGCCTTACAATGCCACCATCGGTGCCACCGGTGGAACCTCTCCCTACAGCTGCACGATTACAGCGGGTGCGCTACCCGCAGGTCTCACGCTGACGGGTTGCACGGTGAGCGGAACACCCACCATTTCTGGAACCGCGAACCTGACGGTGAAGGTAACCGACGCTGGCAGCCCTGCACAGACAACCTCGGGACCTGTCACGCTGACGGTTCAGCCCGCGCCGCTGAGCCTTACCACTACGTCGTTGCCAGATGGAACCGTAGGCGTTGTTTACAGTGGTACGATTGCTGCCATTGGTGGCACGTCACCGTACACCTGCGCAGTGACTGGCGGTTCCATGCCCGCAGGTCTGGCTCTAAATAGCAACTGCACTGTAACCGGCACCCCGACCACTTATGGCACATCCTCTATAACCGTTACAGTCACCGACTCCGCCACCCCGGCGCAGACGACATCGGGTCCTGTCACGCTTCTTATCAATCCCGCACCCCTCGTACTCACGCTCACCAGTCTTCCAAACGCGACTGTTGGGACTCTTTACAGTGCGCCCCTCGGTGTTTCTGGCGGAAGGGCTCCTTACGACTGCACGATTACAGCGGGTGCGCTACCCGCAGGTCTCACGCTGACAGGTTGCACTGTAACCGGCACCCCAACAACAGCTGGAACAGCCAACCTGACCGTTAAAGTAACCGACGCCAGCAGTCCTGTTGCAACTATAAGCGGCCCTGTGAGCCTGACGGTTCAGCCCGCGCCGCTGAGCCTTACCACCTCGTCACTGCCATTTGGAACCGTAGGCGTTCCTTACAGTGAAACGATTGGCGTCACCGGTGGCACGTCACCGTACACCTGCGCTGTTGCTGGCGGTTCCATGCCCGGCGGCCTGACCCTGAACAGCAACTGCACCGTGACCGGCACACCGACAACTCCCGGCACAACCTCTGTCACTGTCTCAGTCATCGACTCCGCCACTCCGGCGCAGACGACATCGGGTCCTATCTCCATCACGATCAACTCCGGTACGCTCACGCTCGCCGGAACACTGCCCAATGCGGTTCTCAATCAGAGCTACTCTCAGTCACTGAGCACCACAGGAGGCGTAGGCCCCTACACCTATCAACTCATCAATGGCACAACTCTGCCTGCCGGCCTTTCACTCGCATTGGATGGCACCATCAGCGGTACACCCACAGCGGTTGGAGCGGTCGGGTTCACCGTTCAGGTAACCGATTCCAGCGCGCCACAACAGTTGGCAACGCATGATTTCGTTCTGCTGGTGGTGTATCCGTCCGGCCCCAATAACGGAGAGTTGAATGGTCCGTATGCATTCCTCTTCCAGGGTTATGACGATGTCGTTTCAGGTGTTCTCGCTTATCAAACCGCAACCGTCGGAAGCTTCACTGCTGACGGCAATGGCTTGATCAGCACGGGCGAACTGGATACGAATCATCAAGGCTCGGGAGCCAGTTCCAGTCAGTTCTACGGCAGCTATCAGGTCAACGCCGATAACCGTGGCATGATGGCTCTTACAACGCTCAACACCGATGGCAGCATCGGCGGAACCAAGATCTATGCCATCTCGCTAAAGGCTCCCGCGGTTCCGACCGATCCCGCTACCCAGGCCCAGATGATCGAGTATGACGGCGATATCCTCATCGGTTCCCGTGGTTCGGGTTCGATCCTCCGTCAGGATTCCACGGCGTTTGCTCCCGGATTGATAGGGAATTATGCCTTCGGAGTTTCTGGAGATACACCGTGCCTTATCTCATGCACCGTGGGTATTTCCGGTCCGGTTGCCGCCGTGGGGCAGTTCTCTGCTTCGTCAAACAACTTGACCGGAATGACTGACGTTCAGATTGCATCCGCAAAATCGGCAAGCAACACCCTGCTTGGAAGTTACCTGGTTGCCGACAACAATGGACGCCTGACAGTTGCGGCGAACCTTGGTGTTAGCAATACGAATCCTCTGGTTGATATAGCCAGCCTTATGCCATCCAACTACGTGGCTTACATCGTGGATGCATCGCATGTATTCCTGATGTCGAACGATACCCATACAAACTTTGCGTTGCTCGCTGGAACAGCCCAGAAACAGACACAGCCCACCTTCGATAACACTTCGCTGAACGGCGCATTGATTGGCTATGAAAACGCGCAGGCAGATCCTGGACTTTTAGGGTCGACTCTACAAGACGTCCTGAACCTGTCGACAGCTACGGTCTTCCGTACAACAGCCGCTGCGAACGGTTCGTGCAACACCACAAATGTTGATATTGGCGGCCTGAATTCACTTGTAACCGGTGTCCTTGGATCTGTGGGCCAGGTACTTGGTCTGGGCCAGGTTCAGGCCATCCTGGGAAGAAATGCAAGCACTGGAACTGCGGATTGCACTGTGGGCCTTAATGGTCGAGGTGTTCTCGCATATCCAGCACCTGGTGGTCTGTTAACTCCGGTTCTAGCGTTGCTCGGCCTGAATAACCCACCAGACCCGCGTATCTTCTACCTTGTCTCGCCCAATCAGGGATATTTCCTTGAGTCGTCCTACGCAGGCATCGGTTACTTCGAAGGCCAGGTCAACAAGCCTACATTTACACTCGCTGACCTGAAGGGAACCTATGTCTACGCCAGTCAGCCATCCGCCACCCTTGTTGGAGTAAATAACTCTGGCTATTTGAATGCAGACGGAGCAGGCAATATAACCGGAACGATCGACCAGAGTGCTTTGAACCTTTCTTTGGGTAACCTCAATATTCTCAGCCTCGGCAGTTTTCCCGGTACATATTCCATTAGTTCAACACCGTATGCTTTTTTGTCGCCATACTCGGATGCGACGAATGGCCGCTTCACCGCTGGCAACTATGTCCTCTATGAGATCATTCCGGGCAGATTCGTCATGGTGGATACGGATATCTTGGCGACCTCTCCAACCGTAACGTTGCTGTACTAAGGACGGGAGACGAAAATGTTGACGACTGGCTCTAAAGGAGAGGTCACTGTAATGCGTTCAATCTGCTTCTCGTTTCTGCTCGCGGTGGTTGGATCTTCTACGGCGTATGCGCAGGCAAGGCCCATGTTCGATCCGGCCGCAGCTCCTCCGCGTGTCGATGTCGCGTTGGGCTTTGATCACATGATTGCGAATGCACCTCCCGGTCAAAATAACCACTTCGGGTTGAATGGAGGCTTCGCATCAGGGAGCTATCGCCTGACCAATCTGTTCAGTGTCGCTGGTGAGTTTACTGGCGGCCATGCCAGCAACATCAGTGCGCTTGGCCAGGATCTCAACTTGTTCACATATATGGGAGGTCCCCGCATCTCACTCGCGGGGCGCAGGATTGCACCGTTCGGCCAGGCTTTATTCGGTGCTGCCCATGCGACAAATTCCTACTTCCCATCATCCTCTTCAGCAGGCTTTACAACGTCCGCATCAAGCTGGGCGCTGTCTGCCGGTGGAGGTGCTGACTACAACCTCACCAGGCGATTTGCTGTTCGTGCGCAAGCTCAATACCTGCGGACCGCATTTCAGAATGGTTCGAGCAATTCACAGAACCACCTGTTTATTGGGGCTGGCATTGTTATCAAATTCGGAGCCTTTGTACATGCGGTTCCTTCTGCCCCAGCGTCACCGAAACCACCTCGCAAGAAGCTTTCGTTCGCATGCAACACGAATGTAGCGAGTGTCGAAGCAGGTCAGATGCTTGAAGTTACGGGCAGCACATTGACCGACTCAGATGCCGAGGTTAACTATTCATGGACTTCGAGTGCAGGGGAGATCAGCGGCACAGGGAAGCTTGTGACGCTCAATACTCTCAATGTATCGCCGGGAAGCTATACCATCACCGGCCATGCCTCACTTGCTGAAGACCCTTCTGTTAAGTCGGATTGCCAGACACGTTTCCGTGTCGTAGCACAGCCGAAGCCCGTAGCTGCCGTAGAGAAGCCTCCCGTCGTGATTGTTGTGGACAAGGGCGCCGATGCGGAGCAGAAGGAGAAAGCCTTCCATGCAAATGTGCCGGACGCTCTCTTCGACTACAACAGTGCCGAGATTCGTCCGGATGTTAAAACAACGATCGAACATGCCGCAGAATATCTGAACGCCAACCCGACGATTCAAGTGCTGATCGAAGGTTATGCCGATGAGCGCGGTTCCACCGGATACAACCTCGGACTGGGGGAAAAACGTGCCAACGCTGCCAGAGATGCATTGATCGCTGCGGGAGTGGCAGCAAATCGGCTCAAGATCATCAGCTATGGCAAGGTAGCGCAGGTCTGCACGCAAAACAACGAATCCTGCTTCCAGCAGAACCGCAGAGCGGCCTTCAATATGCACCCTTAAGGCCGTTATTCTCTTGTTTTATGGAAGTTATTTCCTATGCATCAAACGAGCAGATTCATTTATAGCCGCGATCCATATCCGATGCCTTGTGATATGGATCGCGGTTTTATGTCGGTACTGTTGAGTTACTTCGTCTTGGATGTTTGAGTTTCCCAAAATAAGTGCGTGCCGAATCGTCCAGGTGAAACGATGTCAATCACGCCGTCCTGATTTAAATCAACAGCCAACACCGACGAACCAACCTCCGACTCATTATGGATGAGTTCCAGCAAAGCGCGCTTAAGCAGACTCCTTTAGTGTCTTTTGTTAAGGGTTCTGCATGAGCAGTGGTCCTGTGGCTAGATTCTTCATCGGACACTGCCACGAACAGAGGCGGTTCATCGAGCGATAGAGCATAGACAGGAGAGCCGTGGCGCTTGTGGCCGCCACGGCTCTCCTGTCTATGAATTGACTTCGATCATGCTCTTATCTTCACGATGAGGTTCAACGGTTCGTCCTGGAAGCGGTGTGTGCCCCGGACCTTTCGGCTAAAGCCGCTGAGCCGCGAAGGCGGATATCTTCCGATGACGAACCAACGAGAATGTCGAATGTCCCCGGTTCGACCGCGAAATCGTGGATTGAAGTGTCATACCAAGCCAGTGCGCTGACCGGAACCACAATGTTCACAGCTTTGCTCTCTCCCGGTTGCAGCATGACTCTCTCGAAGCCGCGGAGCGTGCGAATAGGCTGCACAGCGCGACTTTTTTGCTGGTGCGAGTAAAGTTGAGCAACCTCAGAACCGGCGACCTTGCCTTTGTTCGTGATCGTAAAAGCAACGTTTAATGCCGCATTTGCGCCTGTGGTCTGTGTAATCTTCAAATCCGTGTATGAGAACTGTGTGTAGCTCAGGCCATGTCCAAACGGGTATAGAGGTACACCTTTGAAGTATTGATAGGTATATCCCTTGGAAACGTCGTACTCATTTTGAGGAGGCACACCATCAAGGCTTTGATAGACCGTATAGGGAAGGTGTCCTCCAGGATTATTCAGACCAAACAGAGTTCGTGCAATTGCATTGCCACCAAGTTCACCCGGAAACCATGCGCTTAAAATCGCAGGCACATGATCGTTGGCCCACGTCACAGCAAGCGGTCCGGCATTTACCAACACGAGCGCGACCTTTGGATTCGCAGCATATACAGCTTCAAGCAGACGCTCCTGTGCTCCCGGTAAATTCAGATTACGACGATCACGCCCTTCAGCTTCTACGCGCAGGTCAGTTCCCAGGCATAGAACTACAACGTCACTCTTGCGTGCCAGTTCGACAGCACTTTCTATCTTTTTTTCATCGGCAGCATCGGTGAAATCAACGCCTTGTTCATACGCAACCTGAACTCCACTACCGAGCAGAGTATGCAGACCTTCCACGATGCTGGTTTTTACCGCGGGTTCGCCATAGTAATTACCTGTTTCATAAGCGTCGCCACCCGCGGGGCCAATCACAGCGACCGACTTCACCTGGTCACGCTGTAGGGGAAGAAACTGTCTGCGGTTCAACAGCAACGTCATGGATTCTTCTGCTACCTTCTGCGAGAGCGCACGATGTGCGTCGGACCTTACAACATCCATGCCGATTTTGCTGTAGGGACTTGCCTCCGGAGGATCATACGCGCCCAGTCGGAAGCCAACACGAAGCACATTGCGTAGCGCACCATCTATATCCTTTTCTGTAAGCAGGCCGCGCTGTACAGCAAGCGGAAGGTTTGTTTCAAACTCTGCATCATCGCTATCGTTACCAGCTCGAATAGCAGCAGCGGCAGCAACTACCGGGTCTTCTGAGAAGCGCTGCCCCGGTTCCATTGTGTTGCTATTACGTGAGCCGGTCAGGAGAGCTACAGCACCCAGATCGTCTGTGACGAAGCCGTCGAAACCCCATTTCTTACGCAGAATATCAGTAAGTAGATAGTGATTCACCGCGTCTGGCATGCCGTTAATTGCGTTGTAGCTCGACATGACCGACTGAGCATGTGCTTCCACAAAAGCAGCGCGCCAGTGTGGCAGCCAGAACTCGAAGAGATTGCGCTCATCTACCTGCGCGTCGAGATGCTGGCGGCCAGTCTCAACATTGTTGACAGCGAAGTGTTTCACCGTTGCAGCGACCTTCAGGTGATTTACATCTTCACCTTGAAGACCCTTCACATACGCAACACCCATGCGTGCGGTTAGAAGCGGGTCTTCACTGAATACTTCCTGGATGCGACCCCAACGTGGATCGCGGCTGATGTTGATGACTGGGGAACGATAGACCAATCCATGCGGAGTACGTGGCCCTTCAGCGTGTGCATTGTACAGTGCGCGCGCCTCATCGCTCATCGCCTCGGCAACAGTGTGCACGAGCGCCGGGTCCCATGTCGCACCCATCGCCGTAGGTATGGGGAATAGCGTGGTTGGCTGTTTGGACCAGACGCCATGCAACGTCTGATTCCAACCTCCCCACATGGGTAAACCAAGTCGCGGAACACCGCGGTTGGTGTGGTTTAGCTGCATCGCCTTTTCCTGCAATGTAAATCGCTTTATTAAATCGGTGATCCGATCTTCTATCGGCTTTGAGGTGTCGCGATACAGTTCGCCGTGGTTCTCAACTTGAGGCGCGCGTGGTGACTGTGCCGGAGTATTCACCGTATATACAGCACTGAATACCATCACTGCAGTCATCGATATGGCATGCAACTTCATAGAGCATTCCCCTGTTTTCTATGCGAGTTTTTATAGATCGAAAACCTAATTCTTTTCATTACCAAGAACATAGGAGCCATCGATATAGCGCCAGATTCGATCATGTGGTGGAAGATCACGAAGAACACCGGGCAGGCGTTCAGCGCGGACGTTGTCGTAACACTGCAATGTGCAGAAGCGTTGCATAGATCGTGGAATACCTACAGAAGTAAATCCAGGGTGCCCTGTGCTTGGGTAAGGTCCTCCATGGTTCATTGCAGGACTCAGTGCGACACCGGTCGGCATTTTATCGTTCAGCAAACGACCACAGCGTGAGCGGAGAATGTCCGACGCGCTCTCATAGAGAGCATCGTCCGAACCATTGCTATGCGAATAAATGCTTGCCGTCAGATTGCCTTCGAGCGAGGCGAGAGCCTGGAGCAACTCGGTATCGTTCGCGCAGCGAACCACTGTGGTCAGATTTCCGAAGGCTTCTTCCTGTAGCTTCTTGCCGTTTTCAATAAATTGTTTACCACTTACATATAGAACCGTGTTGCAGTAGCATGCGCCCGAAGATTGTTCTTGAAGCTGACCACCAATAAGTACGGATGCACCTGCTTCAATAAGGGATTGAGCCGAATGATGCAGTGCATCGCGACCGGAGAAAGATAGAAGTGGTGCCGATGCGCGACTTCTATAGGCATCGACAATGCCTTGGATGAAACGCTCTGTGCTCGGTCCTTCTGTAACAAAGAGCAGATTGGGACTGGTACAGAATTGGCCGACGCCGGCCAGACCGCTGTCCGCAGTCTCAATAATCAGAGTTTTACAACGCTCATCCAGCGCGCCAGGAAGAAAGACGATTGGATTCAGGCTGGACATCTCCAGATAGATAGGTTTGCCTGCAATATCGGCAGCGTGTTTCAAAGCCATGCCGCCTGTACGACTGCCGGTAAACGCAGTGGCACCCACGCGAGAATCCCCAACCAGCCGCAAGCCGTCTTCAGAGTTCAGGTGATACATCATCTGAACTGTTGCCGCTGGCATACCTGTTTGATCCACCGCCGTCTTTGCGCATTCGGCAAGAAGCCTGCTTGTTGTGGGATGCAGAGGATGCGCCTTTGCAATCACAGGACATCCTGCTGCAATGGCTGCGGCAAAGTCTCCGCCTGAAATTCCATTGAAAGCAAAAGGAAAGTTATTCGGACCGAACACTACGACCGGGCCGATGGCTGCGAAGCACGAACGAATATTCAGCTTCGTGTCGATAACGGCCTGAGTATAGGAACCGTCTCTTGCAGCTTGTGCTGCCTGGCGCAGTTGCGATATGGTTCGAGGTAGTTCAATATCAGCGAGCCGCGGCTTTATTGGTAGAGCCGTCTCCTTATGAGCGGCTTCGCACAGCGTTGCTGCATTCTTTTCAATCTGCGCCGCGAAGGCTTCCAGGAATAATGCTCGTTGCTCACCGTCCTGGTGCAGCATCTGTTTCAACGACTGATGTGCTGCATCGAGTGCACGGTCGCAATCAGTCCATGAACTTATAGGATAGATTCCTGCCAGCGTCTCTCCTGTTGCGGGATTCGTGGCCTGGAAATTTCCGTTGTGTACTGACTCTATCCACTCACCAGCAATCAATACACGTTGCATGGAGCTTCTCCTCGTGCGCGCAGCACTTCGATAACTGCCGACATATCTTTTTCGCCAAGGCCATCGGCCTGAGCCTGCATGAAAAGTTCTTCTGCGTTTTTAGCCGAAGAAAGAGTGACGCCAAATGCAGCAGCAGCCGTCTGTGCGTAGCTAAGATCTTTGCGCATTAAGTCAAGTACAAAGTTGACCTCATAGGTTCGCTCAGTCATTCGCTCACTCATGCCGGTAAGAATGCCGCTTCCCGGTGCAGCTGTCTTGAGAAACTCAAGCGCAGCGGAACGGTCCAGACCGTTTCGTTCAATCCAGGTAAGTGCCTCAGCAAAGGAGGCCACCTGCACGCCGCAGAGAAAGTTGTTAATCAGTTTGAGCTGGGTTCCGCTTCCCACCACCCCAAGTGATAGAACCCGTTTTCCCATTGCTTCAAACACGGGCTGGGCTTCCCGAATGGTTGCTTCATCTCCTCCAGCCAGAAATGTCAGCTGTCCACTTTCAGCCTGAAGACGACTGCCCGTTACCGGAGCATCAATAAGGCGAATGTCTTTCTGCTGCGCAGATGTGTGCAACTCGGCTATCCATTCCGGGCTTATTGTGCTGCTCTCAATCGCGATTGCATTTTTGTCCATTGCTGCTATCGCACCGTTTTCTCCAAGCCATGCAATGCGCGATGCTGTGTCGTCTGCGAGCATGCTGATAACTACGTGCGCGCCACGGACGGCCTCTGCGGGAGTGTGTGCCGCGGTGCCTCCTCTCTGTGCGAACGTCAAAGACTTCTGCATAGTTCGGTTCCACACCACTACATCGAAGCCTGCCTGACGAAGGTTATGAGCCATACCATGACCCATAACTCCGAGTCCAAGAACTGCTATCTTGTCTGCCATATGCAATCTCCTCGTGTCTTAGTGCAAGACCTTTACCTGCACAGGTGCAGTTAGTGTTTCGTTCACATGAATTGAATTGCGCAGAGCGCGACCAAAGCCTTCAAACTGCACCTCCATCACGTCACCCTCAACGAGTTTCATTCCTGACCCGAACGAGAGCGCATCTGCTCCCAGAAAATGAATGTGCACCATGCCCGGCTGACGATGGCCCTCAAACTTGAAGTGATGATGTTCCATGTTTGCCAGGCTGTGCGCCATGTTTGCCTCGCCTGTGCGAATCTGCTTCTCCCACACCACGTCCGCACCGCGAAGTATACGAACATTACCCGGCACATCCTGAAAAGCATCTGCCACCACGAGTTCAGGACCCAGGCTGCACTCTCGCAATTTAGAGCCCGCGAGATTTAGATAGTTCCTGCGTTCGAAAACATGATCCGAAAATTCATTGCCCGTAACCAGTCCAATGCGATGCGGAGTGCCATCCGCAGCGATCACATAAATAGCTGCAACCTCTGCCTCTTCGCCTCCATCCTCTGCATAACCCGGAATCGTAAGTGCTTCTCCATGACCTTTCACGATGGAGCCGTCGCCTTTATAGAACCATTCCGGCGCGATGCCAATGGAACCCTCCGCCGGCCGACCATTGCGCCGGCCCCATTCGAACATGCGCATGCTATCGGTCATCTCTGCTTCGTTGATTTCATCCGGAGTCGTACCTGCGGCAGTATGCATTGCCTGCCGCTCACGTGCACTGCCAAGATGAGTTAACCCTGTACCCGAGACCATAACTTTCTGCGGATTCTCGGGAATGTCGATGGGTGTTAACAACGTCCATGCAGATTCGCCGCGATAAACACTTCCGTAGTCTATGGACTCATCGCTCAACAACGATTGCGTCAGCACCGTAATGTTCTGTTGGGTTTCGATAGCGCGAAGCACAAGCGCATAAGTGGATTCAACATCGTTGAGCAGCACAAGGTTCGGCTCATCGACCAATGCAACACGGCGTAACTGTCCTTTACTTATCTGTACAAGTCGCATCGATTGCCCCTTACTCCACAATGCGGAACCGCTTGAGCGATTCCTCGTTTACGGTCAGGCCGAGTCCGGGCTTGTTGTCGTCGAGGTTGATGTGTCCGTTCTCAGGTATGGCTTCGCCATCGAAGATGTACCAGAACAATTCATTCCCAACTTCAACATCAACCTTGGGGAAGAACTCCGCAATCGGCGAATTGAGGCTCGCCATCACAACGTGATAGTTATGCATCTGTCCGGCATGCGGCACTACGGGAGTCTGGAAGCTTTCTGCGAGCGCCGAAATTTTGCGCGCCTGGCTGATACCACCCACGCGGTTTGTATCAAACTGGATGTAATCTACAGCGTTGGTCTCCAGCAACTCTCGGAAGCCAAAGATCGTGAATTCATGCTCACCACCCGCAATCGGAATGCGGCCATACTCCTTCAGTTTTGCGTAGCCGCGTGTATCGTCCGGGATGACTGGCTCTTCCAGCCAACGCAGATTGAAAGGCTCCAGCAAAGGCAACATGCGTTTCGCATAGTCAAGCGTCCAGCCCATGTACGCATCCGTCATGATGTCCACATCGTCACCTACAACTTCGCGAACATTGCGTATCAGTTCCAGATTCTTCTGCATGCCTGCGGCGCCATCAAGAGGCCCCCAACCGAAGCGCAGCTTCATCATTTTGTAGCCTTCGTCCTTATACTTCTGCGCTTCCGTGCGAAGCTCCGGAATGGGCATTGCATAAAGACGGCTGGCATACACAGGAATACGGTCCTTGGTGCGTCCGCCAAGCAGACGGAACACAGGCTGTTTCGCGTCTTTGCCGAGCAGATCCCAAAGAGCAATATCCATGGCAGAGATTGCGGCAAGCGCAACCCCCTTACGACCGAACGCAAGCGTGCGGCGATACATCTGCTGCCACAGATACTCAACATCCCAAGGGTCCGCGCCGACCAGAAGCGGCTTCAGATAAATGTCGATCAGTTGTTTTGAGACCATCGGAGCCAACGCGGCATTTCCCAATCCAACTAATCCGTTATCCGTAAATATCTCGACTAATAGCCAGTTGTGAAATGCAAAATTGCCCATGGATGCTTCGCGGAACGCCACAAGATCCATTGGGTTGGTGCAGAAATGTGGCGGAAGCGGAACAGTTTTACCTTCCCACTGAACGACACGGGTGCGAATTTCGGTGATTTTCATATGTCTCCTTCGAGCGCCTGGAGTTCTGTTAAACGGAGTGGTTGAATCCGGCCAGCAAATAATGCAATAGCCAGAAAGCCGATCAGGTGGAAGCTTCCCACCAAGACAAACAATGTCGAGTAAGTAAATCCGTGCTCAAGCAAAGCACCCGCGATCAAGCCAAATACAGCACCTCCTATCGCCCCACCAAAACCAATAAGTCCCGCGACTGTTCCCACACGAGTAAGCGGGAAAATATCCGTGGGTAAGGTCATAATCAAACCAGACCACGCTTGCTGACAGAAGAACGCAATACTGAATAGAAGAATGGCAACGCTTACCGGTGTAATTGAAACCAGCATCACCACCGGCATTCCCGCAGCACAAAGCAATAGGACAGACTTGCGTGCGCGATCGAGCGAAACACCGCGGCGAAGCAGATACGACGAAAACCAACCGCCCAGGAAACTGCCTACGCCACTTGCCGCATACGGAATCCACGCATAGTAGCTCACTTGTTTCACATCGAAGCCGCGCACATCGTAGAGATACTTCGGCAGCCAGAACAGCAAGAAATACCAGGCTGAGTCGCTCATAAATTTTGCAAATACAAACGCCTGCACGTTTCGCTGACGAACGACTTCGAGCCAGCTTATCCGATCACCCGCAAGCCGTGCTTCGAAGGTGTTCATGGTTACCGTTGAAGCGGAACCTCGATACGAAAGCATCCACCAGACAACCCATGCCAGACCTGCAGCGCCAGCAGCTACAAAGACAGCACGCCATCCGCTATGAATGAGGATGTAACCGATCACAGGCGGAGCAAGCACGGACCCTATTGCCGTGCCTGCATTGATCATGCCCATGGCTGTTGATCGTTGATGCGCAGGCACCCACTCCGCCACCACGCGCGAAGCCGCAGGAAATGCGCCACCCTCGCCTCCACCCAATAGAAAGCGCGCCACCAGCAATAGTGAGAAACCGGTGGCCAGGCCATGCAATGCACACGCCAGCGACCACCACGTCATGATCAGAATCATTCCTCGCCGCGTGCCCAGATGATCCAGTAGTCTTCCTCCAGCCATATACATCGCTGCATAGCTCAGAAGAAATGCAGTTTGCAGATAGCTGAATTGCTGGTTCGTGATGGGAATGTTGCGTTGAATCGCAGCAATGGCAACGGGCAGCGTTTGCCGATCAAAATAACTGATCGCAATCGCTGCCGCTACCAGGATGACAAAGTACCACCTGCGTTCCATAATTGCTCCGGTATGCTCGTTACCACGCCATCGTGACGAGAGAAATGCTCTGCCGCGGCATCTCTGTCTTCAACGCGATGTGGCCGTTGACAACATCCACCCATTCCGGCGACGTCAACATCTGCAAACCATCCAGCGACTTGAGCTTTGCATACTGCTCTGTCGTGGGGTGCTGTGGCGATCCCATCTCCTTCCACGCGGTGTAAGCGTTGCTGTGCGTATCGTCAATGCGGTAGTGCGTAATCAATACACGCTTCGCCGTAGCTGGCAATCCACCGATATCAATAGAGGCTGGTACGACTGCACCTGCCGCATCTGCGTCGTGATAGTTCCACAGCATCACGGCCGCAGAGTTATCAGAAGCTTTCGTTGCCAATGCATCGACATCCGATTCACCGCGTACGCCATCCTTCACAATCTGATCCAGTGGAATGGCCCCGTTGCTATTCGCTGCAACGCGATTGCCTGACATCAGCGCAGCCATGCGGAAGAAGTTGAGCACAGGCTTGTCCACTCCATTGGTTGAAAGAGAGCGGAAGCCTTCGAAATAGTCACGATCCTCGAACTCAAACGACCAACTCAACATGGCAAGCAGGTTTACTTTGTACTTATCCTGTAACTCGAACAGACGTTTATAGGCCGAGGCGGTATAAGCGGGATACAACGTTCCATTGCGATAGTTATTCGCGGGATTCACCTTGCTGGAACATGCCGCACAGCCTTCAGGATCAGCCTCGCTAATAATGATCGGCAGATTCTTGAACTTGGGGAAAGTGCTAATTAATTGAAAGCCGCGGTCGGTATCACTCAGTTCATTGCTAATACCCATCGTGACCTTGCCCTCCACAATCCTGGGCCGTCCCTTTGCATGAAACGAGATGAAGTCCATCGGCACCGGCTTGCCATTCGCTGCACTCTTCTCCGTGTTCACGTGTTCCAGGAAATTTTGCAGATAGGTATATGCCTTGGTGTTTTGTGGCCCAGTCGTCGCGGGACCACCTACTTTTGCTTCGGGTAGCGCTGTGCGCACGCCTGCGACCGCATAGTCGTATAGCTTCCAATAGTCTTCAGGTGTTGCATGCCAATAGTCGATGTCCGGTTCGTTCCATACTTCGAAGTACCACGTCTTTACTGTCTCGCGTCCGTATCGCTCCACAAGATGAGCCGTGAATACGCGAACCAGTTCACCCCACTTGGCATAATCTTTGGGTGGATTGTTGCTCTTGCCGCTGATTGCGCTCTTGGGATAATGAACCTGGTACTCCTGTGTGCGGTTCGGCACATCGGCTGCAAGATCTTTCGGCATGAAGCCTAGTTCCACCATGGGCCTCACACCGGCAGCTTTGTACTCATCGAAGATTCCGTCGAGTATCTTGAAGTCGTAAACTGGCTTGCCATTTGCGTCTTCGGTGTACACATTCGTGGAACTCCACTTCAGCTCTGGAACACCGTTACCGCTGGTAAGCAGATGGTGCGCGCGAATGTACACCGGTACAGGGCTAAGATCGCGCAGCTTGGATAGCAATACCTTGCCATCGCGCATCGTCGTGTAGTTGCCCTCGTCGTAACCGAACCAGCTATAGATCGGCTTGTAAGCGCCTACAGGTTTGTTCAGATCCACTGTGATGTTGACTGGCTTGCCATCGGGTGTCGCGGCCGGTGCAGGAATCGTACCTTGCGCTATCGCTGAGATAGTGCAGGCCGCCAGGCCCATGCTTAATGTCACCCCAGCCCAATGCCGAGGTTTATTGTTCTTACGATTATTGCTCCGATAATTCTTCCAAGACTTCATGCGATTCATACTCCTGGCCAACAGCCGGTTAGAAGCATTCCCCCTGACGATATACATCGAAGCAGTTACAGATATGTTCTGTTTCCTTTGGAAGAAAACGGCTTTCGATGAACTTCAGCGAAGCACAGCATCAGGGGCAATGCGTTAGAAGTTGTACTTCAATGCAAACTGTAGATTGCGTGAGTTATTCGATGTACCGGTGACAGTACCGCCAGCCGCTGCATCAATCGTTGCGTTGGGTGCCGAGAAGCTCGGTGTGTTCGGCAGATTGAAGAACTCCGCGCGGAACGACAGTGTGCTCTGATGCGGCATCTGAAAATTCTTGAAGATGGATGCATCGAACTGGCGATAAATATCCGAGCGCAAAGTATTCGCGCGCACCTGACCATAGCGGTAAACATCGTTGCCTACACGTGCAGCACCGCCAATTGTGCCATTGGCCACGTGGTTCGCAACAATATACCGTCCCTTGTCGAACCATGCCGACAACGACTTCTTATAACCAGGAGTCGTCACACCACTCGGATCAGGCCGCTGGCCGCCCACGCCTGTATTTGCAATATCGCCCGAGACCACAGGTGTAAACGGCGTTCCACTACGTAGAACGTTGATGGTCTGCAACTGCCATCCGCCTAATACTGCATTCACAAATCCGTTCGAATGATTCAGGTAGTGGCGATTGCGACCGAACGGCAGTTGTACCGTTCCGCTGATGGCAACGTTATGCGGAATGTCCGAAGAAGACAGGGCGTATTCGTATCCCTGAACTCCACCCAGAGCAGGAGTCTGCGCATACTGGAGCCATTTTGAATACGTATACGCAACAAGTGCGCTGAACCCATGGCTGAATCGGTGATCGTACTTCACCTGCAATGAGTTGTAGTTGCTGTTCATGTCCTGTGTCTGAAATGTAATGCCACTCCATTGGTTGTACGGACGACGCGGCTGAACCGCACCCGGTCCCGGTGTGGGATCATTGAAATTGTTGCTCGCGCTCAGATGAATACCGCGGTTCGCCACGAAACCGGCTTCAAGCACATCCTTGCTCGATAACTGGCGCTGTACATTCAGGCTGTAGTGATAGTTCGCACCCATACTTGCATATATCGTTGCCGGCACAAGGCTCGGGTTCGAATCGATGGATCCGAGCGGATTGCCAAGAAAGAAGTTCGCAAGTGTTTTCGTCGGTGTTACATTCTGGGGCTGATTCTGCGTCTCCGCCAAACGATACGGCAGCATGTTCAGGTTCACGCGACCGCTTGTACCTTCCGGTTCGTAGAAGATGCCAAAACCAGCACGCAGAACCGTCTTCTCATTGATCGAGTACGCAAGTCCGACGCGCGGTGCAAACTGCCGCTTGTCGGTGTATGTCACTGTCGAAGGCAGCCCGACTTCACTCGTAGTTGTAATGTACTTACTAAAAACCTCGTAGGCACGCGGTGCCACAGGTTGCGCTGTCAGATCAGGCACAGGTCCGTCGCCTGAGATGATAATCGGCTTGGGCTGTGTCGGATCGAATGTACCCACTTGTCCTTTGTATCCATTCAGCCAGGGTGAATATTCATATCGCAAGCCAAGGTTCAGTGTCAGGTGGTCGCTTGCGCGAAAATCGTCCTGGAAAAAGAACTGGCGATACAATCCCTGCCCACCAAAGTTGTCGGCTGCATAAGACCGCGTTACCGCCGACGGATAGCCCAGCAGGAAATCGGCATACGGATCGCCTGAGTTTGCAGACGCAGCCTTCGTAGACGTTGCGTCGTTGCTGGCATTTCCATTGAAGTTGAACTGGCCGGCATAGTTGCCGCTGTCGTAACCAATCCACTGGTAGTAGCGAATCAGCGTGCCGAATTTGAATGAATTGCGTCCGTAGAGAATCGTGTAGTTATCGGCAACCTCAACGGCCTTGCGATCCTGTGACTTGGGGCGCTGATCGAATCCCTGTCCCTGAATTGAGCTATAGCCGCTCCAGGCATAGTCGGGAAATGATCCACCGACTCCCGCGCGCAGCATATCGCTGAAGCCGGTGACACCAAACTGACCATTGAAGTCGGTTCCCTGTAGAAACGCGTTCAGGCGAACATGGCTCGGCATAAAGTGCGCACGAAGTTCATTCACCATCGTGTTTCCAATGCTGGTATTCAGGCTTGCCTGAATGTCCTGTCCCCATGAAGTCAGACTTGCTGTCTTCAATGCAGGAGCAAGATTGGGGTCGATTTCATTCTGTTTCACGTACACCCACCGTGCCGACAGCCGATTCTTCGCCGTCAACTGGTGATCAATTTTCGTGATGAATTGATCGAAGCCGATTGTCTGGTTGGGTGCATAGCTGAAGGTGCCCGCCGCAGTGTTCTGATGTGGGATGTATTCCAGAATCATGCGCGCCTGTGGCGAAATACGATCCTGTGGAATCGTGTTATTAGGGAACTGCTGCGGTACACCGCCTACCAGCGTATTGCGATCGTAGATATTACGCGTAAAGATGCCGGCACGCTGATTGTCCGATGGCACAGTACCATTGAATGTCTGGCCATTGGAGAGGCGAAGTCCCTCGTAGTTGAAAAAGAAGAACGAGCGATTCATGCCGTTGTATAGTCCAGGAATTCGAATCGGGCCACCAAGGTTCCCGCCGAACTGGTTACGCCGCAACTTCTGCTTGCGTTGTGATGTAGGCAGGAAGTAACGCTTGGCATCGAACGCATCGTTACGGATGAATTCAAACAGTGTGCCGTGCAGACGATTCGTACCGGACTTGGTAGCTGCGTTGAAGGACGCTCCACCACGATTGAACTCGGCTGAGTAGGGGCTCTGCTGCACTGAGAACTCCTGCAAGGCGTCAATGGAAGTCTGAATGAACGTGCCACCCTGATGCTGTTCGCTGACGTCCACACCATCCAGCAGAAACGATGTTGCACTGCCACGGATGCCGCTGATAACGTTGCCATTCACGACCTCGGGCCGAATCGCCAGAGAGTTTCCCGTAGGCGGCAATAGCGCAGCACCCGGCGTAAGGCTGGCCAGTTGATAAAAACCACGACCGTTCAAAGGTAGTTCTGTTAACTGCTGGTTCGTGATCACTTGACCAGACGTTGCAGAATCGGTCGAGAGGAGCGGAGCGACCGTGTTTACTTCCACAACGTCGGTCACGGCGCCGATGGTCAGCGCCACATCCTGCCGCACAACCTGTCCAACCTGGACTTCAATGCGGCGAGTATTTGCCGTGCTGAATCCCGGAGCCTTTACCGTGATCACATAGTTGCCAGCCGGCACCGGTGTCACAACATACTCGCCGGACGAATTGCTAACGCCTGTCAGGATGATGTTGGTGTCAACATTCTGCACCTGGACAGTTACGCCCGGCATGGCAGCGCCCTGCGGGTCGCTGATGCGGCCGACAAACCGTCCTTGCTCCACCTGCGCATGTAGCAAACCTGCGTTTAGCAGCACGAGTGCGAACGACTGCTTCAGAATCATTTCTTTCGTTACATAACTATTGCCTCGCATAAAACAAACCCTCCTGGAACTATTCCATAGGGCGCATACTGCGCCAGATAGCTTTAACAGTGGCAAAAGGTACTACCAATTATTTGAGACTGTCAACAGATGTTTGCAAAAAGTTTGCGTGGAGATGTATGGAAATATCCGTGCGTTTATGCCTTAAATTATTAACATTTAGGCCTTTTATCTCATCTTTCCGAACATTTTAAAGAGTTATGCTCACAAGTGGATGGAGCGGGATTTTCGCTATGAAATAGGGAAGTGGTACGTCCATTCATTTGCATCATCAAACGCCGGTTTATCCAGGATGGGGAAAAGATGAAAAATGTAATAAGACTCAATCCGTTTGGCGGATACTGAATGTGAGGGATCATGCCGACATGTCAAGGGCAAAGTCTATTCGGAAACAAGTAACCCTTTCCCAGGATTCTTCGGGGAAAGACGATGTCACCCAGGGACTTATCATCCAGTTTCAGAAGATGCTGCGCGACGGTACATTGGCCCAGGGAGACCGCCTGCCCCCCGAACGCGATCTTGCTGCTCACTTCAATGTGGCGCGGTCATCCTTGCGTCAGGCGTTGAAGGTGCTTGAGATACTCGGCGTCATCACGCAAAGGGTTGGCGATGGCAGTTACCTGAACTCCGATGTCGCAGCCATTCTGTCTGTACCGCTCGAATTCCTATTCCTGCTCGACGACACGACCATTGAAGATCTGACGGAGTTACGCCTCCTGATGGAACCCGGATTGGCTCGACTTGCTGCACAACGAGCTACGCCGGAGGATATTGCCATGCTCAAGCAATCGGTCCTGGATCTTGAGAGCAGCTCCACCGACAAGCTCAAGCTGGTATCGGCCGATCTTCTGTTCCATCGAGCGATCTTCCGCGCCTCCAGGAACCGCACTGCGGGCAATCTCTTCCATAACATCCACCGTGCAATGGCGAAGATGATTCTTGTCACATCGCAACTGGTGGACCTGGAGCACACGCTGTCCTTCCATCAACCCATCATGCGTGCAATCGAAAAGGGTGACGGTGATAAAGCGGCGAAATTGATGGCCGACCACATCAGGGATGCAACTGCATTGCTTAAGAACGAGCAGGCTCTTCAACATGCAGCCCGTGAGCCTGAAGTCATTCGAAAGGCAAAGCCCAAAAAGAAAAGTGTTCGCAAGACTCCCTCGTAAAATCCGCAAGGAAGCAGGACCGGCAGAGTAGTCGCGAGGGCTGTCGCAATGAGAGCGAAGTGAAGCGGACGGTGTTATAAAACTCCAGGTCTGGACAGCACATTTCTCGCTGGAATAATCTCCTGTCGTATCTTTAGCAGCTTTCTTTCGGCTCTTAAGGAAAACGTTTACTTATCCCGTTTCTGCTGATATCGAACATACTTTCGAGGTTGATATGAAACAAGATGGCGCACATGCGGAAAGTCTGCGATGCGCATGTAACAGTGCAGATGCAGTAGAGTGAATCACGGCGAGAATTATGCCGAGTTTTCTTCAGGAGTTCCACTGCATGTCTGGCTTGTCGCGTCGCAGTTTTTTGCGTAATACCTCGGCTGCTGCCGGAAGTTTAGCTTTGCAGAACCGCCTATCGTGGGCTGCTTCGACACGTGAGTCGCAAGCGGACTGCAAGCTATGGTATCGCCAGCCCGCGAACCGCTGGGTGGATGCGCTGCCCATTGGCAATGGGCGCCTTGGTGCGATGGTCTTTGGCGGAGGATGGTCGCCGGATGAGCATACGAACCGCGAACTTACAGACTGTCCCGATGGCCCATTCAACAGCAGCGCCGCAAGGGAAACACTGGCGTTGAATGAAGACACGTTGTGGTCTGGCTGGCCGCAGGATGGTAATAATACCAGCGCGCCCAGCGTTCTTGCGGAACTACGCAAGGCCGTTCTCGAAGAGGCCGATTATCACAAGGCAGATGATCTATGCCGCAGAATGCAGGGCAAGTTTGCCGAGGCATATCAACCTGCGGGCTGTCTGCACATCGATCTCGATCACGCCAGCGATGTCACAGAGTATCGTCGCGAACTCGATCTGCAGCGAGCCATTGTCACGACAACATACAAGGTGAACGGCATCGCCTTTCAACGTGAGTGTTTCGCTTCGTTTCCCGATCAGGTGATCGTGGTGCGTCTTACTGCAGCCAGGGCGAAGGCGCTGAATTTCACTATCGGATTACAAGGCGCTCTGGCAAAGTCAGTGCAGGCGCCTGCTGCCAATCGGCTTGTACTTACGGGTAAAGCTCCGTCTCACATTGCGGGAGCAGGGCATCCCGATGGCGAAAAGCCTGTTGTGCACTCTGACGATCTCGGCAAAGGCATGTACTTCAGCGTGGCTGTTCAGGCCGTTGCCGATGGTGGTGTCGTTGCCGTGGAGCATGAGCAACTGCGCGTAACGAACGCTACCAGCTGCACAATCATTCTGGCGGTGGCCACAGCCTTCAAAGGCTTCGATGCAATCCCCGATGACGAACATTCTGTAGTGGAGCAGAAGGCGCTGGCTGCACTCGACAAGCCGAGCCGCACAAGTTATCAGGAGTTGAAGCGCCGCCACATAGAAGATCATAGAAAAATCTTTGATCGAGTCTCGTTGAACTTAGGACATTCAACTGCATATACATTGCCTACCGATGAGCGCCTGAAGACATTTTCTGGCGCTCAGCCTGATGCTTCACTGCTGGCGCTCTACTTTCAATACGGACGTTATCTGCTGATAGCAAGTTCGCGGCCAGGTTCGCAGCCTGCAAATCTACAGGGCATCTGGAACTACCAGGTAACTCCCCCTTGGAGCAGTAACTGGACGACCAACATCAACCTCCAGATGAACTACTGGCATGCACAAACATGCAACCTGGGCGAGTGTGTCGAACCTCTGATGCGTTTTGTGCCGCAGTTAGCCCAGCAGGGCAAACGCGCTGCCGAAGAGACTTACAGTTTGCCCGGATGGGTTTCGCATCACAACGTAGATGTATGGCGCTCAGCGAATCCTGTGGGCCTGCACGCTGGCGATCCAACATGGGCTAACTGGCAGATGAGTGGCCCGTGGCTGTGTGCGCATCTCTACGAGCACTACCAGTTCACGCGCGATAATGCGTTCCTGAAAACCACTGCGTACCCCACCATGAAAGGCTCGGCGGAGTTCTGTCTTGCATGGTTAGTCGAAGATGGCAAAGGCCGTCTTACCACCTGCCCGTCGCTTTCCACTGAGAATCATTTTCTTGCGCCCGACGGCAAGCGGGCTGCCACCAGCGCGGGTTGCACGATGGATCTTGCACTTATCCGCGAGCTGTTTGCCAACTGTGTTGAATCGTCACGCATTCTCGGAGTCGATCAGGAGTTTGCTGCGAAACTTGCCGCAGCCACAGTTCGTCTGCTGCCGTACCAGATCGGCAAACACGGTCAGTTGCAGGAGTGGTCTGTCGATTTTGAAGAAGCGGAACCGGGCCAGCGACACATGTCGCACATGTATCCGTTGTATCCGGGCGATCAGTTCACCGCGGAAAAAACACCGGAGTTATTCAAAGCTACGCGCGTTTCGCTGGAACGCCGTCTGGCTGCGGGTGGAGCGTACACAGGTTGGAGCCGTGCGTGGGCGATTGCTTTCTGGGCGCGGCTTGCCGATGGCGACAAGGCGTGGGAATCGCTGTGCATGCTGATGAAGCACAGCACGAATCAGAATTTGTTCGACACGCACCCTTCAGGCAAGTCTGCGATCTTTCAGATCGACGGTAACTTCGGAGCAACCGCTGCTATCGCTGAAATGCTGTTGCAGAGCCACGACGGTGTGCTGCGATTCCTACCTGCTGTACCTGCGGATTGGAAGACAGGCAGCGTCTCCGGTCTGCGTGCGCGTGGCGGCATGGAGGTTGGCATCGAGTGGAACCTGGCATCGTCCATCACTGCTGTTGTGTGCGCAGAGAATACTTTGAAGCTACAACTCGTACCGCCTCCGGGATACAAACTGCGCCCGTACTCTCTGTCGCGCAATGCAGGATGGTCAGAGGATAAAGACCATTCGGTGCAAGCAGCATTGAGTGTAGGGAATACCTATCGTCTGCAATTTGAAAAGGTATGAGCGCAAGCACACCGGGGAGCCCACCTTCGCGAAGCTAAGGTGGGTATTCGCGCAACGCGCGAACCATCTTCCGCAAACAACGAACGCAAGTACCAAGTAATAAGCGTGCAAGTTATCGGCTACTGAATAACAGCGAGTCCGCACCGTCTTCCGGCACGAGTGTGTCATTGGGATAGAGCAGGTCCACGTTCTGCTTCGTCACCAGTCTATGGTTGACGAAGAGTGTGGGCGGTACCTCGCGACCATTCAAAATGTCCTTGGCAAAGCTGAGAATCTCATCACCGTAGCGCTCCGGAAAATACGCTACCGACCCAATCATTCTCGACTTGGCTTGGCGTATCTCGCGCCGTGCGTCGATGCTCGCATTCTGGCCTACGACAAGGCAGTTCTGTGCGCGGCCTGCCTCTTCAAATGCGTGTAGAGCACCCAGGCTGCTGGGGTCGTTAATGCCTGCAATCAGAACGTGGTTAGCCTTGCTCTTGCGCAGGTGCCTGCGGACGGCTTCCAGGCTGGTTTCATAGCGTCCGTTGCCGTTGAGCGAAACCACATTCAGGTCGCTCAGGTTCGGCATCAGATCGCGTACACCCGCAACGGTGCCGGTCATGCGTGTCTGTGGAATGGCACCGGCGATCGGCAGTCCAATCAGGATCAGTTCATCGCAGCGGCCCTTCCATTCCGCAATGCAGATCTCCGCAAGGTACTGTCCGCCAATCCATCCGGCACGATAGTTATTCGCACCGTAGAAGTACGCGCCCGGATGCGGAATCTCAATGGCGATCAGCGGAATGCCAGCCTTCGCCAGCGTTGTGGCCACCTTGACCGCGGCCTCGTGGTGGACCTGGAACTCAATTACCAGGTCCACGCTCTCGTCGACAAAGTGTTCCGCATTGCGCACGGCACGCGTGGCGCTGTAGCGATTGTCCAGCACGATCAGTTCAACGCCCGCTTCATATGCGCTTTGCTGCATACTCTCGCGCACAATACGCGCAAAGGAATACTCCTCGGTTTCACCGGCAAAACCGAATCGCAGACGCTTGCGGTGCCTGTCCGCAGGGCAAAGCGCATACAGGTTCTTGCCGCGGCGTTCCAGCATGCCGCATTCCACCAGTGTGTATGCCATGCGAAAAACGGTTGGTTTGGGCAGGCCGACGCGCTGCGTCATCTCGTCAAGCTTCAGAACCTCCTGTTCGCCGTGGAAGCAGCGCAGGATTTCGCAGGCTCGTCGTACTGATTCATTGGCGTATTCGGCTCGCCGCACAGGCGAAGCAGTTTCGCGCGAACGTCCTCGAATGCCTGCTTCCTTGTCTGTCATTTCCGTCCCTTTTCTGGATTTCAATCTATGAAAAATATTGCCATGCGCTTTTGAAGCAGGATTGCATGAGTCGATTCAATTTGCTCAAATCCTCATGCATTCTTGGAATCAAGCCTATTTCGTTATATGAAATTTTGCAATTTACACAAAAAAGATTTGCCTATTCCACCTGCTGCTGCCTAGAGTGGTGCGTGTAACGGTAGGGTGCGGTGGTGAATCACGCTGCTGCTTTTGAGCCGAAGGTCGGCGGTGCAGCAGAAGCACAACCGGTATGAGATTTAAACGATTCAATCAATCCGTGTCGTTAACGGCACGGCGGGTAAGAAACCCAGGGGAGTGAAGGTCGGATGGCTGACAACGTAAACAAATTGCGCTTTCTGGAAGATAAGTGGGATGAGGCAGTGGCTTCGAAGCTGGATGCGCCGGAGTTGCTCCGCTACCGCTCGAACCTGCTGGGTTCCGATCTTCGCATCACCAACTTTGGCGGCGGTAACACCAGCTCCAAGCTGGAGCAGGTTGACCCTGTCAGCGGACAAAGCTCGAAGGTCCTCTGGGTCAAGGGTTCCGGCGGCGATCTAGGATCGATCAAGCGCGCAGGCTTTGCCACGCTGTATCACGAGCGTCTGCTGCAACTGGAAGCGCAGTACAAGGGCGTTGCGGAAGAGGACGCCATGGTGGCGCTCTATCCGCTGGTCACGTTCAACAACAACCCCACAGCGGCCTCCATCGACACGCCGCTGCATGGTTTTCTGCCGTTCGATCATGTGGATCATCTGCATCCCGACTGGGGTATTGCCCTGGCTGCGTCCGCCAATGGCAAGACGAAGATGGAAGAGTTCAACAGGGAGTACAACCACAAGCTGGCATGGCTCCCGTGGCAGCGCCCCGGCTTTGAGCTGGGCATGATGCTGCGCAAGATTGTGCAGGATACCCCCGGTTGCGACGGCGTTGTGCTTGGCGGCCACGGCCTGTTCACGTGGGGCGACACCCAGCGTGAGTGCTACCTGAACACCATCACCATCATCGACCAGATCGGCCAGTTCATTGAGAAGCATGCGCTCAAGGGCTACAAGGTATTCGGTGGCGAAAAGGTTCGCAGCCGTGGCGACCGCGCTGAAATCGCAGCCAGGGTTACGCCCATCCTGCGTGGCGCGGTAAGCCGCAAGCAGCGCTGGATCGGCAGCTTCACCGATGCGGACCACGTTCTGGCATTTGTGAACTCCGAGTACGCCGAGCCGCTTGCCCACCTGGGAACAAGCTGCCCCGATCACTTCATCCGCACCAAGATCCGGCCCATGTTCATCAAGTGGAATCCCGATGGCGATCCGCAGGAGATTCCTGCTCTGATTGATTCAGCACTGGAAACCTATCGCGCCGAGTACGCCGAGTACTACAACCAGCACGCTCTGCCCGATTCGCCTGCACAGCGCGATGCCAGTCCCACGGTTGTTCTGTTGCCCGGCGTGGGCATGTTCACCTTTGGCAAGAACAAGGTGGAAGCGCGTCTCACCGGCGAGTTCTACATCAACGCCATCGGCGTAATGCAGGGCGCAGGCGCGCTGGGTGAAGGCAATCCTCCGGCAGAACTGCCACAGGCCGGCCCTGCTGCCAGTTCGGACAAGTTCTCCGTGTTCGATAACTACGTGGCGCTGCCTGCCAGCGAAGCCTTCCGCATTGAATACTGGGCGCTGGAAGAGGCGAAGATTCGCCGTCAGCCACCTGAGAAGCAGTTGAGCCGCAAGATTGCGCTCATCGTGGGTGGTGGTTCGGGCATCGGCCATCAGGCTGCGTTGATTGCAGCCGAGCGCGGCGCACACGTCATGGTTGCAGACCGCGACCTGGCTGGTGCAGAGAAGGTAGCGGCTGAGTGCGCTGCCATCGCAGGCAAGGAAGCAGTTGGCTTCACTGCCATCGACATCACCAAGCGCGACACCATCCAGGCCGCACTGGCTGAGACGGTGAAGAAGTTCGGCGGTATCGACATCCTGGTGAACACCGCTGCCATCTTCCCCTCGACTCCCAGCGGCGTCATCGACGATGGACTCTGGGCAGTCACGCTGGAGATCAACGTTACGGCGAACTGGAAGCTGGCCGACGAAGCCAACGTCTTCTTCAAGAAGCAGGGACTCGACGGTTCCATCGTGCTCACCACTTCGGCAAATGCCGTGGTGCCCAAGCGCGGCTCCGAAGCGTACGACGTATCCAAGGCAGCGCTCAGCCACCTGGTGCGCGAGCTTGCCGTGGGCATGTCGCCGCTGGTGCGCGTGAATGGCGTGGCCCCGGCAACGGTTGTAAAGGGTTCCACCATGTTCCCCCGCGACCGCGTGAAGGCATCGCTCACGAAGTACAACATTCCGTTCCAAGAATCTGCCAGCGACGATGAACTGCGCAATGCTCTTGCGGAGTTCTACGCGCAGCGGACTCTGACACACGTGCCGATTGATCCCAAGGACAACGCCGAGGCCATCATGTACCTCGCCGGTCCTCTGGCACGCGTTACCACCGGCCATATCTTCCCGGTTGACGGTGGTCTGTCGGAGGCGTTCCAGCGATGACACAACCGCGTACAGAACGTGCGCCCAGCGACAGGCGCGCATCCATCGCCGTCGATCTCGGTGCAGAGAGCTGCAGGGTAAGCCTTCTGCGCTGGCAGGGGAACGCATCTTCTGTAAGCCTGGTTCATCGTTTTGCCAACGGTCCAGTGGAGAAGGAAGGATCTCTCCACTGGCCGTTGCAAAACATCCTTGACGGTGTAGCCGAAGGTATTCGCAAGTGTGCCGAACAGGCTCCCGAAGGTATCCGTTCGATTGCAGTGGATGGATGGGCCGTGGATTACGTGCGGCTCGGCGCCAGCGGCGAAGTGCTGGATGCGCCCTATTGCTATCGCGACGAACGCAACGTAGCGGCGGAACATCTGGCCTTGCAGAAGATGTCGGCCGAGCGGCTCTACCAGATCACCGGCGTACAGCAACAGTCCATCAACACGCTCTACCAGTTGTATGCCGACCGCGAAGCCGGTCTGCCCGGAGACAAGTGGCTTAACCTGCCGGAGTTTTTGCTCTACCACTTGGGCGGCAAGCTAGTAGGCGAGTACACCAACGCCACACATTCGCAGATGGTCGATCTCAAGTCGCAGCAGTGGAGCGACGAAGTTTTCGCCACCATGAAGCTGGATCGCAATGCGGCTCCGGAAATTGTGTACGCCGGTACGATTCTCGGCACACTCGCGGATGCCGAACTGCGCAAACACATCGGCGAAGCTGCGTTGATCGCACCTGCCTGCCACGACACAGCTTCGGCCATTGCGGGCATTGCCGCCGACGATAACGACTGGGCTTACATCAGCTCCGGTACGTGGTCGCTCGTGGGTGTGGTGTCGGACGAAACGCACAACACGCCTAGCGCACAGGCCGCAAACTTCACCAACCTCGGCTCTGTAGGCGGACGCTACTGCCTGCACAAGGGCGTAACCGGCATGTGGCTGTTGAAGCAGTGCATGGATACGTGGGCGCTCTCCGGCTCTGCATGGAGTATCGACTCGTTGTTACAGGCAGCAGAGGCCGCAGGCAAGTCGAGCAATCTGCTCGACCTCTCCGATCCCGAACTGATGCTGATGGGCGACATGCCCGCTCGCATCAATGCGCAGTTGCGCCAGCGCCAGTTGCCAACGCTCTCTGAGGCCAGCGAAGACGCGCCTGCCATGGTGTCTCTCATCCTGTGCAGCCTGGCCGCAGCCTATGCGGAAATCCTGCGCGAGATTCAGCACGAAACTGGTCGTACACTACACCGTATCTATGTCGTCGGTGGCGGCAGCCGCAATGCATTGCTCAATCGACTTACAGCTGAGGCAACCGGTCTTGAAGTTGTTGCTGCCTGCGCGGAAAGCTCGACCGTCGGCAACTTCGCGGTACAATTGGCCGCACTGGAAAGCTCCGTTCCACGCAACTCCACAGCCTTTGCCGACGAAGTACAGGCATGGGCCATTACTCTGGAAGGCGCGTTGGATCGCCCAATGGAATTGGCCACTGCACAGTCAGCACAGTAGATGAGTCGTTGAATGAAAATCCAGGCAGAGGGAGATTCCATGCAGAAACAAGAAGCTGTCTTCGCTGCCCTGGATGCATTCAAAATTGAGCTGCCATCCTGGGGATTCGCCAACACGGGAACGCGTTTCGGCAAGTTCGTACAGGACGCCGCCGCGACGAATATAGAAGAAAAATTTCAGGATGCGGCATTCGTTCACCATTTAACCGGAGCCGCTCCCACTATCGCTCTGCATGTCCTGTGGGATTTGCCTGCGGGCATCGCCGACGTTCCCCGTGTGCAGGAGCTTGAGCGCAAGCACAACATCAAGGCTGGTTCGATCAATCCGAACCTGTTTCAGGACCAGGAGTACAAGTTCGGTTCCATCGCGAACCCCGATGCCGGGGTGCGCCGCAAGGCAATTCAGCATCTGCTCGACTCGGTTGCCATCGGAACGAAGCTAGGCTCGCGCGATATTGCCATCTGGGATTCAGACGGCTCCAACTATCCCGGCTCGCAAAACATCCGCAAGCGCATCCAGTGGACACAGGAAGCCCTCAGCGAAACGCACGCCGCCTTGAACCCAAACCAGCGCATGCTGGTGGAGTACAAGCCCTTCGAACCCGCCTTCTATCACACGGACATTGCCGACTGGGGCATGGCGTTAACACTGGCGCAGAGCGCGGGGCCACAGGCAAAGGTGCTGGTCGATACCGGCCATCATTATCAGGGCCAGAACATTGAACAGATCGTGGCATGGCTGCTTGAGTTGAAGATGCTCGGCGGATTTCATTTCAACGATAGAAAGTACGCTGACGACGATCTGACGCTCGGCTCGATGGACCCATACCAGGCCTTCCGCATCCTCTTCGAGCTTTGCTCGGACAATACTGATGCTGCCAGCCAGGTAGCGTTCATGATCGACCAGAGCCACAACCTGAAGGGCAAGATGGAAGCCGCTGTACAAACCGTGATGACAGCGCAGGAAATCTACGCCAAAGCTGCTCTCGTAGACCGCGACAAGTTATACGAGTTACAGGACGCATGCCGCCTTGTAGAAGCCGAAGAGTTATACCGCGGTGCCTTCTGGACAGACGTTCGCCCCATCGTGCAGGAGTGGCGCGTCTCCAGAAAACTCGCGCCAGATCCATTGCGGGCTCTTGCCGAAAGCGGATACATAGAAGAAGCCACAAACGCGCGCAAAGAGAAGAACCGCGGCTCCATAGCCACCTACGCATAAACGCGGAGATACACCCAGAAAAAACAAAAGGGTACGCATCGGCGTACCCCTTTTGAATCGTTCGTGTGCGTCGTGAAGTTACAGGGTCTTCAGGTACGACACCACGTCCTTAATCTCCGCATCGCTCAACTGGCCCTTAAAGGGCGGCATGGGAACCTTGCCAGTTTCAATGCGGTCGGTCACGGACGCATCTGTCACCTTGGTCGTGCCGTCGGCAAAGGTGCCATGAGCGTACAGCCCTTTCAGTCCGGGGCCGATCTTCTTGTCGGTGCTGTCTGCGTTGTGGCACAGGGCGCACTTCGCATCAAAAATTTCCTTGCCGTGAGTTGCGCCGTCGCCTTGCGCGTACGCTGCGGTCGTAAGTGCAAGGGAGGCTGCAAGAATCGAGAGTGTCAGGTTCGGTCGCATCGGTATCCTTCCCGGCTGTTCTGTGGCCGGTTTTGTTTCTGTCCAGATTGTATGACGCCAGGTGGAGGATCAAAGTTGCGCCAAATCATTTAGGGAAGAACGGCCAGTCCCCATGGGCTGCCGCCGGCAGGAGCCTTGGCCTTCACCGTCAACGTAGCCAGGTCCACCGCAGATACGTCGTTCGACGGACCATTCGCCGTGTACAGCGTCTTCGCATCGGGCGACAGGGCAATGCCCCACGGACGCTTGCCGACTGCTACTTCGCCGCTCACCTTGTCCGTGGTGGTGTCGATGGCCACCACCTTGCCGCCGCGTCCCGTTGAGACATACAACGTCTTCGCATCGGGCGACAGCAGTACAAACATGGGCTTCACTTCGCCCGGCGTGCCCAGTGCAATTGTCTTCACCATCTTGTGCTTCGTCACATCCACCACAACGACGGCCCCATCGTTTTCCGCATTGATGTAAGCGGTCTTGCCATCGGGCATGAAGGCCACATTGCGTGGACGATGTCCCACCTTGAAGGTCGATGTAATCTTCTTCGCCACCGGATCGAGAACGCTGATCGTGCCCGTCTCTTCGCTGGTTACATAGACAAACGTACCGTCAGGAGAGGTCTTCACTCCTTCCGGCTGTGCTCCCATCTTCAGCGTCACATCGATCTTCCCGGTATCGATGTCGAGAATGGAAACGGCCGATTCATCCTCATTCGAGATGTAGATCTTCTTGCCGTCTTTGCTCAGATCGAAGTTTTCCGGATCGCTGCCGCCGGGCAGTATGCGCACCAGTTTGTTCTGAGCAACGTCAAATACGCCAATGCCATCCTTCGAGTGGTCGCTGGGCGGCAGTGTGCTTTCGTCCACACCCGGCCCGCCAATCGGCGTACCGCTCAACGCGATGTAAAGCGTCCTGCCATCGGGTGAAGCATGAATGCCGCGCGGACGCGTGCCGATTTTAAGTTGCTCCAACTGCTTCATCGTGGTGGCATCGATCACCGTCAGTTCGCCGGAGACCTCATTGGTTGCATAGATGCGCGGCCCCGTGGCGGTCTCCATGGTCGGCCCGGCAGGAGCAGCCGAAGTCTCAGGAGCGGGAGCAGATTTACAGCCAGTAAGCGCAAGCAGAACACCTGCAGTAAGAAGAAGATTGCGCGTCGTGTGCATGCGGTAACTCCGTATCAAGCGGAGCCTGTATGCATCCGCGGAGATGATGAAACCTTGCGTTCTTCAAGTGCAAGCAAACCCGAAGATGCCTGCGTGCCCTCGATTATAGAGTTGCGGTTGTGCCACATGCCATGTACAGCGCACAGTGGCGTGGATCGTCAGTGCAAGGACTGTGTCGCTTGCGTCTCCGGTGAAATATTTTCTGCCTGAGTATCCACCGGGCGATTCACATGAAATCTCTTCTTGTAAGCATCAATCCAATTCGTTGCGATTTCGCTCTGCGCATCTGCCAGGCTGATCTGTCCGCGGCACACCATGCGATGCAGCCTCGTCTCCAGCGCATCCTTCGCGCGGGCATTCCACACTGTGGCGTGATACGGCTCGGGCCAGAGATTTTCTATATCGTCATTGCCGCCTAGTTGCGGATTGATTAAGTAATCCACCTGGTAATAGCGCGACGCTTTTTCATCGATGCGATATGCAGCAAAAACAGCCCGCTGTTTTTCCGGCGCTACAGCCGGGTCAAGGTTGTCATCGGCCATGATGCAGATATCTGACAACTCTATCGGTCGAACCGAACCCGGAGTGATGGAGTGAATCGGCTTGGGACCTGTCTCTTCATAGGCACCCATCTGATCCTGCAACGGGTTGTATGCCTGCCGAAAAGCAAAGCCCAGAGCCACCAGTGCAATCACCATTGCCGCACGCAGCAGTAGGGGTGGGCGCAGCCAAAACCGTTCTCTGCCGGATGTATGCATGCGTTCCGCAAGCGAATCGCGGGCTGTGTTATCGCCGCTGGCTTCCGGTTCGGGTGCCGCAATCGTACTGTCGAACGAACGCAGTTGTTTCAGTCTCATCGTGCATGCGTCGCATTCGGCAAGATGCGCGTTTGCTTCCGCTATGCGTTCTTCCGCAAGATCGTTGTCGATCAGCAGCAGCAGTGTTTCGTCGGTAAGGTGACGCGATGTCTTCTGGCTCATCGTGCACGCACCTTTTCCATTCGCTCAAACGAGCGCGTCAGCGACGCAGCTACACTGCCCAAAGAAATCCCCAGCGTTGCCGCAATCTCTCTATAGCGCAAGCCGTCCGCGCGCAGTCGAAGACACATGCGGTCTGTCTCCGGCAGAGCGGAAAACACCGACTGCAAACGTTCATGCTGTTCGTGAAAAAGAATGTTCTCTTCCGGTCCCGCTTGTTCGTCGCACAAATCCAGCCCTGTTTCCGGCTCCGGTTCTACTGTGCGCAATTCGCTGTGTACGCTGGCCCGACGTTTCAATGAAAGGTTATGCGTGGTGCGATAGGTCCATCCCGCAAGGTTTTCGCGCGGTCGTCCAGCCTGCAAGTGGCGAAACAGTGCGAGGAAGACCTCCTGCAAAACATCTTCGCCATCCTGCACCGAGATGCCGAACGACACAGCGTAGCGCAGCAGGCGTCCATGCAACTCGTCGTACAGCAGCAGCACCTCTTCCTGTAACGCAGAGCTATCCGTGGCCGTCTGCGTTGCAGTCGAGTCGAAGATGCTGCCTGTGTGCGAGAGCAAATCCATAAGTTCTACCGCAACAGTATGCGCGAGAAAGCGCACGATTGTCCTGTATGAAAAACAAATCGAATCAATAGAAAAAATAAACAAAAAAGTCTGAACAAAATTCCTCGTTACGGAATATGCAGGTGTACGCAACTTTTTCTCCGCCAGTAAGACTCACTGGCGGAGATTTTTTCAATCAGGCCCTGTGCGGTCTACGCATTGTTGCGTTTCAACGCACTATCTCAAGGATCATTCGTACCTATGGCTTTTCCGTTTCGTCTTGTTTCACTTACGTTGGCTGCATCCGTTGCTACACCGTGGATCGCTGCTCAACACTTCTCTGCCTCTGGTTCTCTACAGTTGCACATAAAGGATTCTTCCGGAGCAGCCGTAGCCGCCCATGGCACTCTGATCGGCCCCACAGCCGGTCATGCCCAAAAAGTGGAAGCTGCAAGCGACGGTTTATTGCAGGTAGACGATCTACGTCCAGGCCATTACACGTTGGAGCTTTCGCAGCCAGGCTTTGCTGCACGCACACTTTCATTGCTCGTCAAGTCAGGTAGCACACAGTCGTACGATGTGCTGCTCACCGTCGGCGGTGTAAACACTTCCGTGGATGTTATTGCGGCAACACCCACGGGATCGTTAAGCATCCCCCTGTCGGATGTCCCGCTGCCGGTGCAGACACTCTCCGCGCAAACGCTGGTGGACACCAACGCGCTTGATCTCACCGACGCAATGAAGCGTCGTTTGAACGGCGTCTACGTCAACGAAAACCAGAACAATCCCTTCCAGCCCGACCTAAACTATCGCGGCTATACAGCGTCGCCGCTGGTTGGTTCGCCTGCCGGCCTCTCCGTCTATCTCGATGGTGTGCGGCAGAACCAGCCTTTTGGCGACGTGGTGCAGTGGGATCTTATTCCCAAGGTCGCCATCCAATCCATGGAGTTGATTCCCGGTTCTAATCCTGTCTATGGCCTCAACACGCTCGGCGGAGCCATCGCCGTGCAGGCCAAGGACGGTATCGCCAACCAGGGCTTCGTTATCTCAGGCTACGGTGGTTCCTTCGGACGCCGCGCAGTCGATGCGGAATACGGTGGCAATAAAGGCCCGTGGAACTGGTTCGCCGCAGGCACGCTCTACCATGAAGATGGATGGCGCACGGATTCTCCTTCAAGCGTGCGTCAAAGCTTTGCCAAGCTGGGTTACGCGCAGGGCAACACACTGCTCTCGCTCTCCGGCGGATACGCCATCAACAATCTCACCGGCAACGGCACGCAGGATATTCGCGCCATCCGCCGCGAAACCGGCTTGAATCACGGCTACAACAGTGTCTATACCATTCCCGATTCCACCTATCAGCATCAGCCATTCCTGACATTGAATGTCACGCAGGCGCTCTCCAGTGCTGTCACCATCAATGCCAATGCTTACGTTCGCTATACCCGGCAGAACACTCTCAACGGCGATGCCAACGACGACAGCTTTAGCCAGTCGATCTATACGCTCAGCGCGGATGATCAGGCTGCACTCACCGCAGCCGGTATCGCTGTTCCAACCACACCGCAGAACTCCACCACTGTTCCATTCCCATATCTGCGTTGCATAGCGCAGGCACTGGAGGGGGATGAACCCGCGGAGAAGTGCACCGGTGTCGATACCGATACATCCACGCATCAGCATTCGTACGGCGTTACCGGCGTGCTCAACTGGAATACCGCGCATAACAAATTCGCCATCGGTGGCGGCTTCGATCGCGGAGGCCTTACCTTCGTACAAAGCTCGCAATGGGGTTATCTGAATCCTGATGGCAGAAGCGTCACACGCGTCCCCGCCTTTTCCGACGGCAGTGAGATCGATGACGATGGTTCCGTCATCGACAGCCGTGTGAATCTGCATGGCACCACCACCACGCCCAGCTTCTTCGTCAGCGATACCTTTAGCCTCAACAAGTGGGTCTTCAACGTAGGCGGTCGTTACAACCACACCAGCATCAATAACATCGATCGCATGCCGCCGCGTAGTTATCGCGGCACGCTCACGGCTGTTAACGACTATCAGCGCTTCAATCCAACCGCGGGTGTTGTCTACAAAGCCAGCCCGTTGCTGAATGCCTACTTCAACTATGGCGAAAGCAGTCGTGCACCAACATCCACGGAACTTGGTTGCGCCGATCCTGACTTCCCCTGCTCGCTGCCCAACGCTCTCGTCAGCGATCCACCGCTGAAGCAGGTTGTTGCGCGCACCATCGAGTTCGGTTTCCGTGGCAATCCCGACGGACGTTATCGTTGGTCTGCCGGTTACTTCCATACCAACAACAACGACGATCTTCTGTTCGTAGCGTCGAAAGCCACCGGTTACGGCTATTTCCAGAACTTCGGCAAGACACGCCGCGAAGGTGTCGAAGCATCCACGTCTGCTCATCTGCGCCACCTCGATGCAGGTGCCACATACACCTTCCTCAATGCCACCTATCAAAGCTCGCAGACGATCGAAGCCAACAGCAACAGCAGCAACAGCTTTGCGCAGCAGGGAGAACCAGGCGTGGCCGAAGGTGGTGTCATCACCATCAACCCCGGCAACCGCATTCCGCAAGTACCGCAGCATATGTTCAAGCTCTACACGGACTATCATCCATTGCGTAAGCTGAGCGTCAGCGCCGACTTCAACCTCATCGGCGCAAGCTATGTTCGCGGCAACGAGAACAACCAGCACCAGTCCGACGGTGTGTATTATCTCGGACCGGGCAAGAGTCCTGGCTACGGTGTTGTGAACCTTGGCTCCAGTTACGAGCTCACAAAGCACTTCCAGCTCTTTGCGCAGATCAACAACCTGCTCAACCGTCACTACTACACGGCAGGACAGCTTGCCACAACGCCCTACGACGACAACGGCAACTTTGTTGCGCGTCCATTTCCGTCCTATGCCAGCGGCGATACACCCGTTCGCAATACAACCTATCTCGCTCCCGGAGCCCCCATCACCATCTTTGGTGGCCTGCGAGCGACCTTCGGAAAACGCTGATCCAATCGACCCTCTCCACCAGCTACTCCACAAAGCACAGCCTGCGAATCTCGCAGGCTGTGCTTTGTTTTCCCCGTATGCGCGGTAACGAGTTAGCATCACAGTTGAAGTGCCTCAGACCATCCGCAAACTGGTGAAGCAATTTGACTGGCATAAGTCCGAGCCGCTACATGCGCTGCTCTGCATGCCCGGACTCGCCCTGCCTCTGGTCATCGGTATTCATTACGGCTATCCAGGCACAGCCGCACTCATGGTTGCCGGTGCGCAGTGCGTGGGATTCGGTTCGTACCAGCAGCCGCTCTTTCGCAGATCGGGTGCCATGTTCGCTGCATCCATCGGCATCGCTATCTCGGCGCTGGTCGGAGCCTTGTGTCGCGACAGTACGGTAGCCCTTTTATTCACCACGGTACTATGGGCTATTCTGTATGCTTTTGCCAACAGCATCAGTGCAGCCACTGCGTGGGTTATGCAGCAGTGCTGCGTCTTCCTCGTCATCTCCGCCGCAGCTCCCAATACGCCCGGTACAACGCACGATCTGGTCTACTCCGCATTACTGCGAGGCGCCGGCGTACTCGCAGGGGGGCTGCTACAGTTTGGTTTTTTGTGGACCTTCCGCATCTGGCTGCCGGAGGCGCAGACACGTTTCAGCAGACCCGACTTCGACCCCACACGTTTTCGCAGTACCTTTCTGCGCGAACAACTCTCTCCCTCCAGTGGAACCTTTCAATTCGCTCTGCGCATGGCGGTTACAGCTGCGGTTTCCATCTGGGTGTTTCGTCAGCAAAGCTGGGCCAGCGCGTACTGGATTTCCATGACTGCGCTGCTATTGCCCAAACCGGAATTCACGCAGACCGTGGCGCGCGGCCTTTTACGTGCGGCGGGCACTCTTATAGGCGCTGCACTCTGCACGTTGATTGTGATTGAGTTTCGTCCCGGCGGCATGTGGCTGGCGTTTTACGTGCTCGTCTTTCAGGCCGCCACGTATCTTCTCAACACGGTGAACTATGGTGCCTTTGCCGTTACGCTCACCGGCTACATCTGCTTCGCGCTGGCTGTCGCACGACAGCCACCACGCGAGGTTTTGCAGCATCGTGTCCTGGCAACGCTCATCGGTACTGCGATTGCATTGTGCGTCCATCTGGCATTCCTCTACGGCCGCAAACTGCTGCACATCCGCGTGCCTTACATCCATTCACTGGAAGACCGCGGTTAGGCTCTATCCACATATTCGGTCATCCTGGCGTTATCTACATAGAGAAATGGGATAGAGAGCTCCTTGCCTTGAAAACCAGCATGTCTGCCTGTGGTATTTCAAAACCTGCATGCTTGTGTGTCGTGCCGTCTAAACCTGCGTACCTGGATGTTTTGTCTTCTAACCCTACGTGCCTGATGTTTTGAAGGGGCCCGGCTTTAGCCGGGCCATATAAGCAACGAAAGCATCGGGGCTTCAGCCCCGGAGGGAATGCCTGGCGGGTGCAGTGCTATTGCACACCGTGACCAATATCGTTCGCGCCACCTGCTTCCCGCAGATAGTTTTCAATCGACTCCGCGAGAATGCCCTTCGCTTCCAGTACAAGCTCAATCGCATCACGCCCCGCCCCGTGTCCGCCTGTGTGATTCGTAATGTGGTGTGCCACGGCCTTCACCTGTTCGCGTGCATTCCATGTTGCAATGGCCAGCCCCACTGCGCGCATCGGAGGCAGATCGATAATGTCATCGCCTACGTATGCAATCTCGTCCAGCGCTACGTTGCCTTCGCTCATAATCAGCCGGATTGCATCCATCTTCTGCTGCGATCCCTGGTGAATGAAATCGACCTTCAGGTCGCGCAGTCTCACGGTCACGGTATCGCTGCTGCGTTTGGTGATCGCGCCAAAACGCAGACCGGCCATGCGACCGATGCCCATGCCCAGACCATCATGCGCGGAGAACCCTTTCACTTCAACACTGGCAATCGTGCCATCCTCGCGCTTGCCCGTGGGGATAAACCACAGCGTGCCATCGGTTAGTACGCCGTCCACATCAAAGACGATGACCTTAATCTTTTCCGCTCGTGCTCTCAGTTCTGCATCCATCCCTTCATCATCGCAGAGCCGTGTACAAAGCCTGTAAAATCAGCTGAAAAGCGAACAAATTACGAAGAAGATACAATCCAAAGATGGCCGTCGCTGCAATCCCCTTCACCGCCGCAGCCGAACACGCAGCGCTGGCGTGGGCGCATCCTGTAGTGCGGCGCTGGTTCCTGCAAAAGTTCGGTTCACCCACCGAACCGCAGATCGAAGGCTGGCCCGCAATCCTGCGCGGCGAAACCACGCTCATCTCCGCACCCACAGGCAGCGGTAAAACGCTAACGGCATTCCTCGTTGCAATCAATCGCCTTGTCTGTATGGCCATCGAAGGAGCATTGTCTCCTTACACGCAGGTCGTCTATGTTTCGCCGTTAAAAGCCCTAGGCAACGACGTGCAGAAAAACCTCGAAGCACCTCTACGCGAAATCCTCGCACTTGCGCTTGAAAAGGGCTATCTCTGCCCGCAGATCCGTACCGGTGTGCGCACCGGGGACACGCTACCCAAAGAGCGCGTGGCCATGCTCAAAACGCCACCGCACATCCTCGTCACCACGCCTGAATCGCTCTATCTCCTGCTCACAAGTGCGAAGTCGCGCGAGAATCTTCGCCACGTCCATACCGTGATCGTCGATGAGATTCACGCCATGGTCGATGACAAGCGCGGCGCGCATCTCGCACTCACACTTGAACGTCTCGACGCGCTGGTTACAGGCGAAAATCATTTAATGGCGGGACATTTACTTGCCGCTTCGCACACGCGTCCGCAGCGCATCGGCCTTTCCGCAACGCAGAATCCCATTGAACTTGTTGCCGATTTTCTCAGCGGCATCGCGCCCGATCGACAACGCGCCACCATCGTGCAGGTTGGTCAAAGGCGAACGCTCGATCTCGGCGTTGAGATTCCGTCTTCTGAACTCACCAGCGTGCGCGACAACAAAATGTGGATTGAAGTTGTTGACCGTATGGCGGAACTCGCCGCATCGCATCGCTCCACACTCGTCTTCGCCAACACGCGCAGCATGGTGGAGCGTTTATGCTGCGCACTCGGTGAACGTCTCGGTCAGGACAACGTTGCAGCGCACCACGGTTCACTTTCACGCGCCTTGCGTCTCGACGCGGAACAGCGCTTAAAAGCAGGCGAAATCCAGTGCCTCGTTGCCACCGCATCACTCGAACTCGGCATCGATATCGGCGCAGTCGATCTTGTGTTGCAACTCAACAGCACACGTTCCGTCGCTGTAGCCATGCAGCGTGTAGGCCGTGCAGGGCATTGGCGCGGCGCCATTCCCAAAGGGCGTTTTTTCGCAACTACACGTGATGACTTGCTCGAACAGGCGGCTTTAATTCGTGCCATGCGTTCTGGTTCGCTCGATCATCTTGAAATCCCGCCGCAACCGCTCGACGTACTCATGCAGCAGATGGTTGCCATGTGCGGAGCCGAGCCGTGGGAAGAGGATGCGATGTATTGCATCCTCACCCGCGCGTATCCGTATCGAAACCTAAAGCGTTCGGAGTTCGACGAACTTATCACGCTGCTGCACACCGGCATTGAAAATTCACGCGGACGTTACGGTGCATACCTTCTGCGCGACGGTGTTGCAGGTGTCCTGCATCCGCGTCGCGGCGCACGCATGACTGCTATCGGCAACGGTGGCGCTATCCCCGATACATCCACGTTTTCGGTAGTCCTCATGCCCGAAGGCGTGCAGATCGCTACACTCGGCGAACACTTCGCCATCGACAGCGGACCCGGCGATGTGGTGCAGCTCGGCAATGCAAGCTGGCGCATTCTCACTGTGCAGAAAGAAGGCCGCGTGCTGGTAGAAGACGCACACGGTGCGCCGCCGACCGTGCCTTTCTGGGAGGGTGAAGCACCGCTGCGTACTGCTGTGCTTAGCGATTTCGTCTCCAATCTGCGCGAACAGATCAGCCTGCGCACCGAGGGTGTGCATCACGAACGTGTCACCATCGACGACCCGCGCGTCGACGCAGCCATCGCGTGGCTCATGGACGAATGTTGCCTCTGTCAATCCGCCGCGCTGCAACTCGTGCAGTACGTCGTAAGCGGACGCGCCGTGCTTGGCCGCGTGCCCACAAAGAAGACCATCATCGCCGAACGTTTTTTCGATGAAGGTGGCGGCATGCAACTCATCCTGCATGCACCCTTCGGCGGCCGTATGAATCGCGCGTGGGGACTGGCTCTGCGTAAACGCTTCTGCCGCGGTTTTAACTATGAGTTGCAGGCAGCAGCCACCGATAACGGCATCAACATCTGTCTTGCGGAGCAGCACAGCTTTCCCCTGGCGGACGTCTTTCATTTCCTCACAGACGTAACTGCGAAAAATCTGTTGGAGCAGGCGTCGCTTGCATCGCCTCTTTTCAAAACGCGCTGGCGCTGGGCCGCGAATCGCTCATTGCAACTGCTGCGTTTTCAGAAGGGCCGCAAGGTCCCTCCGCAGGTACAGCGCACACGCGGTGAAGACCTTCTTGCCAGCGTCTTTCCGCAAGCTGCAGCATGTTTTGAAACCATCGAAGGCGACATCCAGATTCCCGACCACCCACTCGTGCGCGAGGTGATGCAGGATGTATTGCAGGAAGCGATGGACCTTGATGGTCTTCTTGAAATTCTGCGCAGCATTCAGAACGGAAGCATCCGGTGTATTGCCGTCGATACGCCCGTGCCATCCGTCTTCTCGCACGAACTGCTCAACGCCAACCAGAATGCATTTCTCGACGAAGCCGATCTAGGAGAGCGTCGTGCACGCGCTGTTGCCTTGCGCGGCAGTATTCCCGATTCCGTTCTGGGGGAAGCAGGACGTTTAGATCCTGCGGCTATCCGCCAAACACGCTGTGAAATCTGGCCCGACCTGCGCGACGAACACGAACTCCACGATCTGCTCTTCAGCGCCATCGCCCTGCCTGTAGTACTCATGCACGAGCGGCAAACCCCGGCACTCAGCGCCTGCGCTGATGAACAGGTGCAGGCGCATCGCGTGCAAACCAGCCGACGCTGGCCTCTCTTCTTCGAGCGTCTGCAACAGCGTGGCCGCGCACACATTGTTCGCTTTGGTGCATACGATTGCTGGGTCGCAACAGAACGCCTGCCACACGTGCATGCCTTGCAGGCAATAACAAAAGACGCGTCCACGCAAAACAATGCACAAGCGTCAAGTGAATCTGTAGCAACAGACGAAGCACTTCGTCTGCTTACACAAGGCTTTTTACAACTGCTCGGGCCTGCCACTGCCACGCAGTTTGCAGAGTTGTTTAGCCTGCAACCACGCGCTCTTCTGCAACAGTTGATTGCGATGGAAGTGCAGGGGCTTGCGTTGCGTGGCATCTTCGAACACGGTGCGAAGCCTGCGCATGATCACGAAATTGAATGGTGCGAACGCCGCATTCTGCAACGCATTCATCGGCTCACACTCGGTGCTCTGCGGAAACAAATTGAAGCTGTAACGCCTGCGGTCTATCTGCGTTGGCTGTTGCGCTGGCAGCATCTCGCGCACACAACACAACTCACAGGTGAAGAAGGCGTGCTTGAAGCGCTCGTGCAGTTGGAAGGATTCGAAGCACCCGCCATCGAGTGGGAGCGACATCTCTTGCCGCAGCGCGTGAAAAACTACGATGGCAAGTGGCTCGATGCGCTTTGCCTTTCCGGTGCTGTGGGATGGGGGCGCATCTCGCCGCATCCTGCCTGGGCCGCAGGCGATGGTGCCGCACCGCGCCGCGTCATCCCCACCAACATGGCGCCCATTACGTTTTACCTGCGGGAATCTGCTGACTGGCTACCGCGTGCGTTGTCGCAGAAGTCGATCGACGAACCTCTGCTGCAACAGGCTCTCAGTCCGGAAGCTTTATCCGTTCGGCAGGCATTGCGCGAGCGTGGCGCATCGTTCGTCAGTGATCTGCAACGCGCATGCGTATTGAGCAAGCAGCAAACGCAAACCGCACTGTGGGAGCTTGCCACAGCAGGACTCGCATCTGCCGACGGCTTCGATCAACTGCGGCTCATGATGGACCCACGCCGCAAACCGCTTGCCGCTGAACCTGTAACGAACCTTGCACGCCGCGCCTCGCGCAGTTCATCAGGCCGATGGTCGTTGCTCGCGCACGAATCGCCGCAGTCCATTACCGCAGGCGAACGTGCGCGTGAAGAAGAAGCATCGCTCACCGCAGCCGCGCGCATGTTGCTCGCGCGCTATGGTGTTGTCTTTCGTGACGTACTTACACGCGAAAGCAATGTTCCACGCTGGCGCGATCTTCTGCGCGTTCTTCGTCGGCTGGAAGCACGCGGTGAAATACGCGGAGGACGTTTTGTACAAGGTTTCAACGGCGAGCAATTCGCACTGCCCGATGCAGTCGAAAGCCTGCGAGCCACGCGCGATCTCGCACAGGACGGAGTCATAACGCTGGCTGCAAGCGATCCCGTGAATCTCATCGGCATCGTGGTTCCCGGCGAGCGTACCTCTGCCGTCGCAGGCAAAAAAGTTCACCTGCGCAACGGCGCAGCCTGCAATGCGGATGGCGAAATGCTGGATGCCGTGGCCACACCGCAAGGTATTCGCCGCGCTCCATCTACGCCCACAAATCAAAGCGAAGAGACATCTCCGCAGACAGGCCTCTTCGCATGAGCACAGACCCCACGAACACAGAGCTATTGCTCAACGAAGACTATTACTACGAAGGCCCATACCTCGTTTTCACCGCGGCTTATCATCGCAAACGCGGCTACTGCTGTGGCAGCGGATGCCGTCATTGCCCCTACGATGAAAACGGAAATCCCGTTTCCGGCAAAGGCGAATGCAACACACCACAGAAAAATCCATAACACAAAACAAAGCTGGCGCAGTCAATACAAACTGCGCCAGCTTTGTTTTTATTTCACCGATGAATCAGGGCTTGGTTTGCTCAGGAGTTTTTTCCGGATTGCTTTGGTTCGTAATGTCCTGCCCGTTATAAATAATGCGAGCCGAAGAACGGAAGCGCTTATAGTCCGTGTACTTCACCGTGTTGCGCATGTGAATATCACTTGCCGGAGCGTACTTTCCACCTGCAAAATGCACCGTACCATCCGCGCGCGTGTACGTGGGAAACCAGTTCACCGTATCCACCTGCTCGTAGTAGGTGGTGAAGGGAATAGAGAAGTGCCCATGCTTCACATCGTCCGGTACGTTCTTGCCGTTGATCATCACAATCTGCATGTCCTTCTGATCCACCCACACGCGGCCTTCAAAGAAGCGGTGTTGGAAGTCCGCATTCCTCGGAGTTGCATCGAACACATAAGTGTCCAGTTCGTCTACCTTTTGCCTGCCCACGTATTTCACGTCATAGTTGGGGAGGTCTTCGGTGGTCAGCACCAGCGGTATGCGCTTCGCTACGTCTTCCAGGTCGTATGCATCCAGGGTCACGCGTTCCATCGTGTTCTGCGGTGCGAATACCACGTTTTCGTTGCGCGAACCATCCTTGTTAAAACCGATGTCGGTCACCTGGCGATATTCGCCGTCGGGCTTTCCGTTGTCGTCGTTGATGGTCTGCATCACCACGGATTGGCGAAATGTATAGTCCTCGCGGGCCTTCACAAACTGCGACTCCTTCTTGCCCATCTCCACGATGATCTGTTCCGGCGTTATGCCGGTCGGTGGCGAGGAGTCGAGAGTTCCCAAACCGCTCTGCGCCGCTGCCGCCAGCACCGTTAAAACTCCGCCCATCAAAGCTGCCAACACGCGCCGCATTCCCACACCCCTCCTTAATTCTTTTGACGTGGACTGACCACTGCTGGCGTACTGTTCTCTTTCCGGTGTAACGTGGATACGTCTATTGGCGCACCACATCTCTTTTGGAGTGAATACAAGTGAGCAGGAACGAGTCTGTCAATCGTCGTGAATTTTTTCTCCGTGCCGGTGCTGCCGGTATGCTCGGTGCTGCCATGCCCGACATGATGGCATTTGCCCAGGCCGCTGGCAGCAGCAACATCAAACACGAAGTCGTACCAGCCCAGAATATTCCAGCACCCACCGATTCCGTAAACTTCGCGGTCTGCGGCATGAGCCACGACCACATCTACGGCATGGTCAACGCCATTATCCGCGGCGGCGGCAAACTCGTTGCCTGGCACGGTGCTGAACCCAACAAGATTGCGCGTTTCGCCAAGGCATTCCCTAACGCGAAGCAGGTTCACAGTGAAGAAGAGATCCTCAACGACAAGAGCATCCAGCTTGTACTTAGCTCCACCATCGCCAGCGAGCGCGCACCGCTCGGCGTTCGCGCCATGAAGGCGGGCAAAGACTTCCTCTCCGACAAGCCCGGTGCCACCACGCTGGAACAGGTGGAAGAGCTGCGCCGCACCGTCAAGGAGACCGGCAAAATCTACGGCATCATGTACAGCGAGCTGCTTGAGGTAAAGGCCGCCATCTTCGCGGGCGAACTCATCAAGCAGGGCAAGATCGGCCGTGTCATCCAGACCATCAACATCGCGCCGCACCAGATCGTGCAGGGTAAAGGCAACGCGGGTAACGGTGGAGCCGACCCGCGCCCCGACTGGTTCTGGGTGCCGGAGCAGTACGGTGGCATCCTCTGCGACATCGGCTCGCACCAGGTCGAACAGTTCCTCTACTACACCGGTTCCACCTCGGCGGAAGTCGTCGAGTCGCAGATAAGCAACATCGCGCATCCTGAGCACCCCAAATTCCAGGACTTCGGCGACATGGTTCTGCGCGGCGACAAGGGCTTCGGCTACGTCCGTCTCGATTGGTTCACACCCGACGGCCTCGGCACATGGGGTGATGGCCGCCTCTTTATTCTCGGTACCCAGGGTTACATCGAGGTGCGCAAGTACACCAACGTCGGTGTAAGCAAGGCCGGCAACAACGTCTTCATGGTCAACGCCACCGAGCAGGTCTTCTACGACTGCAACAATGTCGATCTACCCTTCGGTCGTCAGTTCGTCTCCGACGTCGCACACCGCACCCACACCGCGCAGGATCAGGCACAGGCATTCCTCGCGGCTGAACTCGTCGTCCGCGCGCAGAAACAGGCCAAGTGGGTCAACCTCGATAAAGCGTAAAGAAGACAAGGCATAAGAAGTACAGCATTACAAACAGCATCATTTCAAAGAAATTTCAGGAGATCGATTTCCATGTCCTATTCCTCCATCACACGCCGCGACGCTCTCAAAGGCATGGGCCTCATGGCTGCCGCCGCTGCTGCACCGCGCCTGCTCTCTGCCATGGCGCTCAAGCCTTCGCCTATCCACCTTGGCATTGCCAGCTATACCTTCCGCGAGTTCAAGCAGCCGCAGCAGCTTGTCGACTTCATGAAGCAGCTCAACATCAAGTACGTAAACCTCAAGGATTTTCACCTTCCGATGGGCCCCCTGGACGAGGTGAAGAAGGGTGCGGACTTCTATCGCAGCCAGGGGCTGGTCATCACCGGCGGAGGTACCATCTCCTTTCCCAAGGATGAAGATGCAGACATCAAGGCAAAGTTCGATTACGCCCAGGCAGCGGGCTTCCCGCTGATTGTGGCTGCTCCCACGCATGAATCCATCGGCCGTGTGGAAAGCTTCGTGAAGAAATACAACATCAAGCTCGCCATCCACAACCACGGCACAGAAGATAAGCAATTCCCCTCGCCGCAGGATGTTCTGGCGGTCATCAAGAACATGGACAAGCGCGTGGGCTGCTGCGTGGACCTTGGCCACACCATGCGCACCGGAAAAGACCTGCCGGAGACGCTCAAGGAGGTCGGCCCGCGCCTGTTCGATATCCATATCAAGGACCTCGCGGATAAAGACAAGAAGGAAAGCCAGGTCGCCGTGGGCGAAGGTCTCATGCCTGTCCGCCAGATCTTCGAAACGCTCATCAAACTCAAGTACCCCGGCTTCGTTGACCTCGAATACGAGATCAACGGCAAGGATCCCATGCCCGGCGTACTCAAGAGCGTTGCCTTCGAGCGCAAGACCCTCGAAGACATGGGCTACAAGGCGTAGTTTGAAAGCATCTGGTGCGGTCGAGAAGCTTTAGCCTTTAGCTTCTAGCTTTTAGCTATGTTTGTTCTATCGACATCTGGTTTCGCTCCCGGAACCAGTTAAAAGCTAGCAGCTAAGAGCTAAAAGCTACCGTAACCATAAAAAGGCCCGGCTTTCGCCGGGCCTTTTTATGGTTACGGAACAGAGCTAGATCGTCGGCTCCCAGCCCTTTTCATAGGTGCGGCGACGCTTTGCCGTAGCGGCCGGATCGTTAATAAACGCGCCGGTTTCGCTGACCTTCAGTTCCTTCTTCAGGTCATAGGCAATATTTGCCATCAGCAGTGTTCCAACTGAAATAGCTGCATCGTCAATCGGTTGGTCCAACTTGGAGCCGGTACGAATGGCGTCCAGCCAGTTGCGGAAGTGCGCATCTGTCATGCCGTCGCGACCCACGGTATCGCTGCTGCTTGTGCGTGCGGCCTTGGGCACCTGCCATTCCTTCAGTGACTTGCCCTTCAGGTCGTGTACTTCATAACCATCGCGATCGATGATCAGCGTGCCTTCCGTGCCGTGCACAGCCACACCGCGCTCACGTCCGTAGATCGGCATGTCGTTACAGCAACGGCACTCCCATTCGATCAGCTTGTCGTTGTACTCGAAGCTGGCGTTCAGAGTGTCGTAGAACTCCCAGTCATCGTCGTGGAAGTGGTAGCGTCCACCCGAAACCGAAACGCGGCTGGGATAGTTCACATCCAGCATCCAGCGCGCGACGTCCACTTCATGTGTACCGTTGTTCAGGGTTTCGCCCGTACCCCACACATGGAACCAGTGCCAGTTGTAGGGATGCACGTTGTCGGTGTAGGCACGGCGCGGAGCCGGTCCCTGCCACAGGTCCCAGTCCAGGTTCGAGGGCACAGGAATCTGCTTGCCCTTGCCAATCGATTTACGCGCATTGGTGTACCACGTCTTCGCGTAGTAGGCGCGGCCAATCAGGCTGCCTGCCTGCACCTGCTGCACCATGTCGCGCGTATAGTCCGACGAATGCTGCTGGTTGCCCATAACGACAACCTGCTTGTTGTACTTCTTCTGCGCGGCAATCAGCAGTTCCGCTTCGTGCAGGTTCTGGCTGCACGGCTTCTCCACGTACACATGCTTACCCGCTTTCAGGCCATAGAGAGCCAGCGGCGTGTGCCAGTGGTCGGGCGTGGCAATCGTGATTGCGTCCACGTCCTTCTCTTGTAGCATCTTGCGGAAGTCCTGGTGGGCTTTGGGCGCGGTGCCCGTTGCCTTGGTGGTCTTGCCAACGAACCTTTCCAGAATCTTGGTGTCCACGTCCACCACATGCGTGATGGCGCATTTTTCACCATTGGTGTGCAGGCTGCTCAGATGGGCGCCCGCGCGTCCGTTCAGGCCGATCACGGCCACGTTCACGCGGTCATTCGCTCCAAGAATGCTGGCATAGCTCTTGGCGGTTGAGGTTAAGGCGAGGCCCGCCGCACTCGCGGCGGCGTTCCGGGTAAAATCACGGCGGGTCAACATGCAATTCTCCTTGCGGAAGCCCATTCTATACACACAGATGGTCACTGGTCATACCACTTGTCCATCTTTTTTCCGAGGAGCAGAAAACAGGCCGATTTTTATGGGTTTTCAAAAGCGCAAATCCGTGTCACCCCTCTCCGAACCCGAACTCTTCGAGTACGCGGTCAAGTCTCTCGGTGCGCGCATGCAGAGCGTCCGCGACCTGCGCCGCAAGCTGCTCGACCGTGCCGAACCCGGCCCCGCAGGGCAGGAGTCGGTCCAGCGCATCCTCGAAAAGCTCCAGGAGATGCGTTACCTCTCCGACGAGCGTTTCGCCTCCGATTTCGCCCGTCTCCGCCAGGAAAACCGCAGCTTCGGACGCTGCCGCGTCCAGCAGGATTTACGGGTGAAGGGCATCGCGCCCGAGGTCATCCAGACCGCGCTCGACGAAGCCTACGAAGGCACCGACGAGCAGGAACTCGTCCGCCGCCACATCGAACGCCGTCGCCTTGCACCGCCCACCGACGAAAAGAGCACTGCCCGCATCCTCCGCCGACTTACCGCCGCGGGCTTCTCCTCCAAGGCCATCTTCGCCGTACTGCGCCGCATGAAATCCGGCGAAATAGAAACAAGCGACGCACTCGACCGTGCTGAAACCGCATCCGATGAGTAAAGCCTCAGCCATACCACGCAACACCGTCATCGCAATCGACTGGTCCGGACGCATCGATACTGCTGGTCAGCGCCGCCACATCGTCGCAGCCAAATGGCACAACGACAAGGTCAGTGTCGAAGCTGGGCGCACCCGCCATGAGATCGCCGAATGGCTCATCCAGCAGGCAGAAAACGACCCAACACTGGTCGTCGGTTTCGACTTCTGCTTCAGCTTCCCCGCATGGTTCGTGCGCGAGATAGGAGCGGCCTCCGCGCCGGAGTTCTGGTCCATCGTCGCGCATCACAGCGAAGGCTGGCTCGCGCGTGAAAATCAGGACCGCCGTTTCTGGGGCAAGCCGCACAAGCGCCCCGAAGAGTTCAGCGGCCAGCAGCTCCACCGCATGCTGCGCGCCACTGATATCGACTGCAAGCTTGCCGCGCTCATCCCTGAAGAAGAACGAGCCATGCGTGTGCGCGGCATCACACCGAAATCCGTCTTCCAGATCGGTGGCTCCGGTTCGGTCGGAACGGCGTCTCTCCGAGGCATGCCCATGCTTCAGCGCCTGCGTGGTTCCGGCTTCCGCATCTGGCCCTTCGACACACCTGCTCCCAACCAGCCGTTGATCGTCGAGATGTACACCCGTCTCAACACTGGCCCGGTGCATAAATCCAACGCCGTGGCGCGAGTCGCTTACCTCCAACAGAAACGCGCAGCCGACCCTCGCTATGCTGCTCTAAGCCGAACCATTCTTCACAAGGCCCAGGCCAGCGAAGACGCTTTCGACGCACTCGTCTCCGTCATGGTCATGGTTGCAAATCGTGCTGCTTTCAACCAGCTTCCGCTACCGCGAGATCCTGCTTATCAGCTCGAAGGCTGGACATGGTCGCCACCCACCGAACCTAACCACATTCCGCATGACGTAAACCATCACAAAAGGAAGAACAGGCTCTAGCCAGCGATCTTGGGCTGCAATGTCACACGCTCGTTCGCCATCGATGGCTGCGTAGCTTCGGTGTGTCGGCGGCGTTCTTTTTCCTGGTACAGTGCCGCGTCCGCATCTCGGATCAGGTCTTCCGTCGTAACGGCAAGCCCGCTCGCCGTTATCTGCCCAATGCTCACTTGCATACGGACAACTTCTTCTGTATCCGGACTTATGTTCATCTCTGCAATTGCATCCTGCAATCGTTCCACTACCTGGTTGGACCGGGTTTCGTCGCAGTCCGGCAGCAGGACAAAAAATTCATCGCCGCCCAGTCGTGTCGCCGTATCCGACGATCGCAGCGTTCGCAGCAAAACGCTGCCCAGGGCCTGCAAAGCGTTATCGCCCGCCGCGTGTCCCAGCGTGTCGTTAATTTGTTTAAAGTGGTCCACGTCCAGCATCAGGGCCGAGCAGGGCTGGTGTTTCCGCACGGCTCGATCGATATCGCGCCCGCCCAGCGTCTCCAGGCCGCGCCGGTTAAACAGACCTGTCAGCGGATCGGTCATCGCCGTCAGTTCCAGTTCGGATCGTATGCGCAGGTTTCCCACCCACAGGTAGCTCAGTGCCAAGCCTGCAATCGTGACAATATTTATGCAGACCAGCAGTTCACTCGGAATCCATGGCAGGCTATGTGCGCCCAGGTAAAGAAAACCTGAAAGAATCTGTAGGGAGATGTACGCCATCATGGCGCGTACTGCCGGTTGAATCACCTGGTCGCGATTACGCCATAGCAGTTCGATGCACGCAGAGTACATCACTGCATGTACCAGAACTGTCTCCACTACGCGGGCCCTCAGATTGGGATGCCACCATGTGAAATACGCTCCACTTGCCACTGACAGGCCGCCCAGCAGCAGCAGTGGGACCATGTAGTGGCGTTCCTGGCGCGTGGTCAGTGCAATCGAACGGTTCAGGAATGCAATGCTTAAAATCAGAAGGACATTGGCCGGAACAACACTGACTGCATGTGGGATAGAGCCTTGCAGGGACTGCAACAGAAGCCCCAGCCCGCCGCACAGAAAGCTGAGCGAGAAAAACAGTGCATCCCTCTCGCGGCGGCTGCGTGTCTCTGCGAAGTAGTTCGCGAAGATCACTGCGCCGAAAAAGAGCAGCAGTTCTGCCTGGGCCATGAAGAGTGTACGGCGATCCATTCCTGTCAGTCCTCAGCAGAAGCTTCCGGAGTAACCCAGAGAAGTGGATTGCCTCCGCGCACCCATTTTTACTTTTCCCTATCGAGAAAACAACCGAATTCCGTCAGCACAATTGCCGCCTCGGCCTTGAGCGTCATGCGCACTTCTTCAGCCCGAACCGCCGATGGCAGACGCACAATCCGGCAGTTGCCGATACTCTCTCCCGCTGCAATCTCTTTCCACTCGCCATCCTGTTCGCGCGCTTCCACACGGAAGCGACGCACACGTTGTCCCAGTGCAATCGCCTCGCGCAACCGGATCAGGTTCAACTCTGTTGGAGCAGCAAACTTCGCTGTCACGGTCGCTTCAACCACACCGTCGGCAGTCGTCCAGTAGCTGTCTGCATCTCCATCTACCAGTTTTGATGCAGCAAACTTCGCTCCGCGTGTATTGGACACCGAAAGTTTCGCTCCGCGCAGCAGGTTCTTCGCAAACGCCCGTTCCACCCGCGCATGAAATGCCTTCAGCTCGGCAGCATCCGCATCCGCAATGCGGCCGCGCATATCCGGCGGCACATTCAGTAGCAGTCCCGCACCGTGGCCAACGGACTTCTCGTAGAGCGTCATCAGTTGTTCCGCTGTCTTCGGCTCCTGCTCCGGATGAAAGAACCAGCCCTTGCGAATCGAAACATCGCACTCCGCCGGAATCCACTGTTTGCCATCCGCCGACCCGGCACCCGACAGCTTCGTATCCACATCGCCCGGTACCGCCGTGGCATCGTGGTGTTCGCTCATCAGCGTCACCGTATTCCAGCAATTATCCGCCGCAGTACCGCGTTCATTGCCCACCCAGCGCACATCCGGTCCTGCATCGCTGAAGATCACGGCGCCCGGCTGTAATCTGCGCACCAGCGCCCATGTCTCGTCCCATCCGTAATAGGTGTGTTTATCGATGGTGCGTTTTTCGCGAGCACCGCCATAGTAGCCATCGCCGCCGTTCGCACCGTCGAACCATACTTCAAATACCGGCCCGTAGTTCGTCAGCAATTCGGTAACCTGCTGCCGATAGATCTTCAGATACTCCGGCTTGCCATACGCAGCGTTGTTGCGGTCCCACGGCGAAACATATACGCCAAACTTCAACCCGTGTTTCTTTGCCGCCAGCGACACCTCGCGCACCACGTCGCCCTTGCCCGCGCGCCACTTGCTTTTGCTGATGTTGTGATCGGTGGTTTTCGTGGGCCACAGGCAAAAGCCGTCATGGTGTTTGCAGGTCAGAATCACGCCTTTCATTCCACCTGCTTTCAGCGTTGCCACCATGCTGTCCGCATCGAAATCCGTAGGGTTGAAGATGTTCACATCCTCATCGCCCAATCCCCACTCGCGCCCTGTAAAAGTGTTTACGGTGAAGTGCAGAAACGCAGTGGTCTCCATTCGCTGCCAGCGCAACTGCCGCAACGACGGCGTAGGGCCAAACTTTGCTGGTGCTGTTGTGTCCCCGGTCTGTGCGGCAGCAGTAATGCCGGCTGCCAGTGCGCTGCCTACGAATGTCCGTCGCGAGATCTGCATGCCTTATCGTATGACACGACACGCACTACTCTCCTTTACTTTGCCATTCGGCTGTGCTCCAGAAACTCCTTCAGCACCACGGCATTGTTCTGTTCCGTATCCTTCGACCCATACAGCAGCGTCACCCTGCCATGCCGCACGGCATCCCGCAGAGGTTGCAGACTCTCTTCCGGCAAAGCCTTCAACTCGGCTGTATAGCGACGGCGAAACTCCGCCCACTGGTCAACGTGCTGGTGGAACCATTGCCGCAGCTCCGTACTCGGAGCCACGTCCTTCAGCCACGCCGTCAGCGGCACCGCTTCCTTGCGCAGACCGCGCGGCCAAAGCCGGTCCACCAGGAAGCGATGCCCATCGCCATCCTCCGCTGCCTCATATACGCGCTTCACATAGAGATTCATGCCACGCATCATAGGCCGCAATCCATAGACCCGTCATCGCACTAGCGACAAAGGCAAGTAATAATAGTTCGCTATCAGATGTGGTTTTATCAGAGATACTGCCACAGTTCCGTTGGCGCAACTTTGAACGGATTCACATACCGCACGCCATCCCATTCCACGTGATCCTGAAAATCTTCAGTAAGAATCACGCGGCATCCATTCCTTCGCGCCGTAGTCCACAACATGGCATCCCAGAACTGTACCGGGCGTTCTTTGCGCAACTGCATAGCTATTCTGAGGTCATCCTCATTGGCGCAGACCACGGGGACAAGTGTAATCAGGTCAGACAGAGCCTGTTGCGCGTCCTCCATGCGACCACCTGCTTTGCGTGAGAACGCATTGTATGTTTCGCCCACGGCCTGCAATGTCAAAACGCAATCGTGATGCACGGCGCTCTTCCATAGCTGGCATGCGACTTCATGTTTCAAGCCAGCGTCCTGACTCAGTGCATAAAACAGGATATTGGCATCCAGCGTGTAGCGCTCAGCGTTCATGCATTTCGTCGCGCGTCGGGGCCTGCGCCCCCATGGGAATGCCGCGGTCAAGAATCGCGTTCATGCGCTTGATAATCTTTTCCCGCTCCGCAGGACTCATCGCCTTATTGGCGGGGGTCAGTTGTGCCACGGGACGCCCCCGGCGTTCGATGATGAAATGTTCGCCCTTCTCTACCGCTGCAATGCAGGCAGAAAACGTCTGATTCGCTTCACGCATGGAAATAGAACGCATGGCACAGATCCCCCACGGTTAGATTGTAGTACATGCCATCGTTTTGAAGGGCGCAGCGGTTCAATAAACCGCTGCTAGACTTTATAAGTCATGCAATACCGTTCCGGAAGCCAGATTCGCGAAGATTTTCTGCGGTTTTTTGAGGGCAAGGGCCATCGCCGCATCCATTCTTCGTCGCTTGTCCCGCACAACGACCCCACGCTGCTCTTCGCCAACGCGGGCATGAACCAGTTCAAAGACGTCTTTCTCGGTTCGGACGTGCGCAATTACTCCCGTGCGACCACCTCGCAGAAGTGCGTCCGCGCCGGCGGCAAGCACAACGACCTTGAGAACGTTGGCTTCACCCGCCGCCATCACACCTTCTTTGAGATGCTCGGCAACTTCTCCTTCGGCGACTACTTCAAGAAGGACGCCATCGCCTTCGCCTGGGAACTGCTCACCTCTGACGAATGGTTCGGCATCGACAAGTCCCGCCTCTACGTCACCATCTTCGAAGGCGATGCCCAGACCCCGCGCGACGACGAAGCCGAACAATTCTGGATTGCAGCCGGTGTGCCCCGCGACCGCATCTACCAGCTCGGCGCCAAGGACAACTTCTGGCAGATGGGCGAAACCGGTCCCTGCGGCCCGTGCAGCGAAATCTACTTCGACCTCGGCCTCGCCGCCAGCGAAACCGGAGAAGACAAGCCCTTCGGCGAAGACGACCAGCGTTACATGGAGATCTGGAACCTCGTCTTCATGCAGTTCGATCGCCACATCACCCCCGGTGGCCTGCCGGAACTCACACCGCTACCCCGGCCCTCCATCGACACCGGCATGGGCCTCGAACGCATCGCCTGCGTCCTGCAAGGCAAGCTCTCGAACTACCAGAGCGATCTCTTCGTTCCATTGATTGACGCGGCAATTCGTCTCACCGGCTTCTCCGCAATGAACGCGGAAGAAGGCTCCGTCAGCGATGCAAAGGGCGCAGCATCGTTGCGCATCATCGCAGACCACGCACGCGCAGCCACATTCCTCATCGCCGATGGCGTGAATCCTGCGAACGAAGGCCGCGGCTATGTACTGCGCAAGATCCTTCGCCGCGGCATCCGTCACGGACGCCTGCTCGG
>Ga0153956_1000143_pt1 | contig 90650 bp, 92 predicted proteins | sample TSFL040MetaG_FD_104704 | JGI IMG/M metagenome (GOLD analysis project Ga0153956, IMG submission 104704) | Attine ant fungus gardens microbial communities from Florida, USA - TSFL040 MetaG | ecosystem: Host-associated > Fungi > Mycelium > Unclassified | place: USA: Florida, Wekiwa Springs... | reverse complement strand
CGGGCCGGCGCCGCGATTCAGCGAAGCTGAATGCACCTAGCCCAGCGTCTTGAGCAACGCCTGCGCCGCCGCGCGGTCGGTAAAGCCGGGATCGCCCAGCGCGAGCGCGATCTGCGCCTTGGCCTCGGCATTGCGGCCGAGATCGGCATAAGCCTGCGCCAGGTGCCAGCGGACGCCCGGCTGGCGCGGCGCGAGCGACGCCGCCTTTTCCAGCAGATCCTTCGCCTTGGCGCTGTCGCCCGCCGCGTAGAACGCCCAGCCATAGGCGTCGGTCGCCGCCGGGCTCATCGGCGCGATCCCGTATGCCGCCGCGCCATAATCGAGCGCATCGTCGACATTCCGCGCACCGATATTGGCATAGGTCAACTCGGCGAGCAGCCCCGCGTCGCGCGATCCGACGCGCGAGCGCAGATCCTCGAGCGTGCCGATCGCCCCGTCCCAATCGCCGGCGGCGATCTGCCAATGCGCCGCGAGCCGCAGCGCAGGGACGTTTTCAGGATGCTGCCCCAGGAACAGCGCCAGCACCCGCGATGCCTCCGGCCGGCGCCCGGCATGGTCGAGCGCATCGACCATCCGCAGCATCGTCGCTTCGTCGAACCGGATGTTGCCGGCACGCGCATAAGCGGCGGCGGCATCGCCGAACCGCCCCATCGTCATCAGCGTGTCGCCGACCAGCAGATGCGCGGCGGGCGCGCCGGGATTGGCGGCCGCCAGCGCCATGGCCTTGTCGAGCGCGCCGTTCGACTGTCCCGCGTCGATCAGCCCGCGGATCATGCCCACGGCGAGCACCGGGTTGCCGGGATCGTTGTTGGCGGCGTTGGCCAGCACGGCGAGGTTGTCGTCGGTGCCGAACGGCGTCGCGGCGTCGATCGCCGGCCAGGCCGAACGGTCGAGATACCTGGCCGCCCAGTCGCGTTCGCCATTGGCCTCGAACGCGCGCCCGACCAGCGCCAGCGTGTAGCTGTCGGCGTCACCCCGCAGCGCCACCGGACGCAGCACGTCGAGCGCCCCCTTGGCATCGCCGGAGCGCAACAGCGCCGCGCCGAGCAGCCGCCGCGCCGTCACGTTCATCGGCTGCCGTCCGACCAGCTCGCGCCATTTCTCGATCGCCTGTTCGTACGCGCCCGCCTGATAGTCGAGCGTTCCGCCGAGCAGCAGCACGCCGGGCTGATCGTCGATCGCGCCGCCGGTACGCTGCATCAGGCTGCGCGCCAGGTCGTAATTCTGCGCGCGCGCGGCGAGCACCGCCTGGAGATACAGCGCCTGCGGATTGCCGGGCCGCGCCCGCAGCGCCTTGCGCGTCGCGCCGAGCATGTCGACATACCGGCCCATGTCGCCCAGCGTCGCGGCATATTCGATCAGCGCCGGGAAATAATAAGCGTCACGCTTCAACGCCCCTTCGAACCATGGCACCGCCGCGGCCAAGCCATATTGCTCGCGCATCAGCTCGCCGCGCAGCGTCAGCGCTTCCAGGTTGTTCGGATCGAGCGACACGGCGCGCTGGGCGTTGGCCGTGGCGCCCGCGACGTCGCCGGCACTGTAGCGGATCCGCGCGAGGTCGGACCAGGCGTAGGAATTGCCCGGATCGCCATCGAGCAACTCGCCGAGCAAGCCGATCGCCTCGGGCGACTTGCCCTGCATCGCCAGCGCCTTCGCCGTCACCCGCGCGGCATAGCCCCCGAAGCGCGGGTCGGCCCTCCCAGCCTCGGCCAGCGCGCGCTTGGCGTCGCCCTGTAACAGCCAGGCCTGGGCGAGCATCTGATGTCCGCGCTTCATGTCGAAACCGTTGGCGGCGGCGCGGCCAAGCTCGGCCTCCGCCCCGACGCCGTCGCCGAGCGCGAGGTAGGTCCGCGCCAGCACCGCGTGCGCCAGCCCCCATTTCGGATCGGCCTTGATCGCCTTTTCCGCATAGGACCGCGCCGCATTGAAATTGCCGTCGGTCAGCAAACCCAGGCTGAGCACGATGTCGTGCCTGGCGAGCGCGCCGTCGGCCCGTGCGGGCGTGGCGAGGCTCATCGCAACGCCGGTGAGCGCGGCTACTCCAAGCGCGGCGGTAGCGAACATTTTCATCGGGCTGATCCTAGGCATGGAGGTCATAGCTCTTGAGCAGATCGTAGAGTGTCGGGCGGCTGATCCCGAGCAGCTTGGCGGTGTTCGAGATATTGCCCTCGGCGCGTGCGAGCGCGTGGCGGATCGCCTTGCGGTCGGCGCTTTCGCGCACGGCCTTCAGGTTGATCGGATCGGGCTCGTCCTTGTCGCCGAGGTCGAGGTCGGCGGCGGTGACGTGCTTGCTATCGGCCATGATCACGGCGCGCTTCATGCGGTTTTCCAGCTCGCGGACGTTACCCGGCCAGCCCCAGGCGTCGATCGCCGCCAGCGCGTCGGGCGACAGGCCGGAGACGGGCCGGTTCATCGCCTTGGCGTAATGGTGGAGGAAATGCCTGGCGAGGAGCGCCGCGTCACCTGCGCGCTCGGCGAGGCTCGGGATGCGCACGACGATTTCGGCCAGGCGGTAATAGAGGTCTTCGCGGAAACTCCCGCTCGCGACCATCGCGTCGACGTCCTGGTGCGTCGCGCAGACGATCCGCACGTCGACCGGGATCGCCTTGCGCCCGCCGATCCGCTCGATCACGCGCTCCTGCAGGAACCGCAGCAGCTTGACCTGGAGCGGCAACGGCACGTCGCCGATTTCGTCGAGGAACAAAGTGCCGCCATCGGCCAGTTCGATCTTGCCCTCGGTGGTCTTGACCGCGCCGGTGAACGCGCCCTTTTCATGGCCGAACAATTCGCTTTCGAGCAGGGTCTCTGGGATCGCCGCGCAGTTGATCGCCACGAACTGCCCCTTGCGGCCGCTGGCGTTGTGCAGGCCCCGTGCGAGCACTTCCTTGCCGGTGCCGCTCGCGCCGAGCAGCATCACCGACACGTCCGCGCTCGCGACCCGCTCGATCATGCCGGTGACCTTGAGCATCTCCGGCGCGGCGGTGATCAGCCCGCCCAGCGCCGCCGCCGGCGACGCCGCGAGCCGGCGATTCTCCGCTTCCAGCGCATGGACGTGGAACGCGCGCGCGACGATCAGGCCGAGCGCGTCGATGTCGATCGGTTTTTGGTAAAAATCCCACGCCCCATCCCCGATCGCGCGCAACGCGCTGTCGCGCGCGCCGTGGCCGGAGGCGACGATGACCTTGGTATCGGGCTTCAGCCGCAGGATTTCGGCAAGCGTCGCGAACCCCTCGGTCACGCCGTCGGGATCGGGCGGCAGGCCAAGGTCGAGCGTCACCACCGCCGGCTCCTCGGCGCGCACCGCGTCGATCGCTTCGCGGCGGTCGCTCGCGACGATCACGTCATAACCGTCATAGGCCCAGCGCAACTGGCGCTGCAGCCCGGCATCGTCCTCGACAATCAAAAGCTTTGGCCTGTTCACGCCGCGCGCTCCAGATGTGGCGGCGCCAGCGTCGCCGGCAGGGTGATGGTGAACCGCGTACCCTCCCCTTCGCGGCTGACGACGTCAAGCGTGCCGCCCATCGCCTGGACGACCTGCCGCGCCTCGAAGGCGCCGATGCCGAAGCCCCCATGTTTGGTCGACACGAACGGACGAAACAGCTCGTCGCGGACGAACGCCGCATTCATGCCTGTGCCGCGATCGGCGACCTCGATCTCGGCGCGGCCGACGGTCACGGTCACCGGCTCGCCGGCCGCGCTCGCCTCGACCGCGTTCTGGATCAGGTGGCCGAGCGCCTGTTCGAGCCGGCCCGCATCCGCCAGCGCCAGCGCATCGCGGCTGCCGGAGACGATCACCGGATGGTTCCCTCCGCGCGCCTTCGCGACGCGTTCGGCGAGCGGCATCAGCTCGATCGTTTGCGGGTCGTCGGCACGGCCCGAATGGTGCTGCGACAGCCGCGACAGCAGGTCGTTCATCTTGCCCGCCGAATCCCGCAGGGTCGCGATCATGTCGGCGCGGAACGCGGGATTGTCGGCGTGCCGCTCGGCGTTGCGCGCGACCAGGGTGAGCTGGCTGACCAGGTTCTTCACGTCGTGCAGGATGAAGGCGAAGCGGCGGTTGAACTCGTCGAACCGGCGCGCATCGGCGAGCTGCTCGTGCGCGCGCGCCTCGGCCAGGTAGCTCGCGACCTGGCGCCCGGCGATGCGGAGCAGGTCGAAATCCTCCCAGTCGAGGCTACGGTCGATCGGCGGCCGCGCGAGCAGGATCGCGCCGATCAGCGCGTTGACATGGACCAAAGGCACCACCGCCCAGGCGGCATCCTGGTCGAGCATCCATTGCGGCACCGCGGCGAGTTCCTCGCGCGTCGCTGCCCCCACACGAACCGTATCGAGTTCGACGATATGCGCCCCGTCGGCGAGAAAGCGCGCCAGCGCCTCTCCGGCGACGCCGGCGGGCGCTTCGCCCGGCCACCGCCAGCCGGCGCCGAGCGACAGCGACCCGCCATCGGCGACGAGCAGCAGCCCGGCGGGGGAATCGGTCAGATCGGCCACCGCCTTGACGATACGCTCCTCCAGCGGCGGCGCGCTCTCGCCGGGCACGCCAAGCGTCTCGGTGAAGCGCATCCATTCGGCGCGGTAATCGTAGCGGTGGCGGAACAGGTGCTTGGCGACCATCACGCGCAGCCACGCCTTGATCGCCGGCGACGACAGCAAGGTCAGCAAAGCGGCGGCCGATCCGAACACGAACGCGGTCTGGGCCAGCCGCGCATAGCCGCCGCCGAACGCCTGAAACGCACTGATCGCCAGCACGGTCGCCATCGCGTAGATCGTCAGCGCGACCAGGGTCAGCGACTGCCACGTGACGGTGCGCGAGATATTGAGCGTCCAGTCGCCGTTGCGATGCACCGCGATCGCCAGCATCGGCACGATCGCCGCCGTCACGATGCCGCGCGCCGCGAACAACGCCTGCAGCCAGTCGCCGCCGAGATAGACGACCGTGTAGAGCGCCAGATCGGCGAGCCACATCGTCGCCAGCGCGATCACCGCCATGCGGATACCGCCGCGCGTGCCGGGCACGACCATCGAATAGAGATGGTGCACCAGCACCAGCGCGCCCACCGCGACCATCATCCGCAGCACGACGCGCGCCGACGTGACGGCCCCCGCTATGCCTGACCCGGCCGACGCCTGGAATATCGCCAGGCCGATCCCCGCGACCGCGACCAGCGCGACGACGCCGTAGATCGTCGTTACCGCCCGGCCGCGGCGCGCCGTGTCGCGGCGGAGCAGGGCGTACATGAACCCAAGCCAGCCGAGATTGCGCAGCGATTCCGCGAGCCACGTCATCACGTCGCCACTGCCGATCCCCGCCATCGCCAGCGCCCACAAGGCGCTCAGCCCGAGCGCGGCGATGAACGCGGTCCGCGGCACGCTAGCCGCGCCGGCGCGCAATTGCGCCAGCGCGAGGCCGGCGAACAGCAACGCCGCCAGCGCATGTCCCCACAGGATGATAGCCGCAGCGATTACCATTTGGGGTTCAGCTCCGCCGAACCCGCGCGGCACCAGCCCGCTCCCCCACCCGGCCTCCCACAGAGTACCGTGAATGGGAGGCCGGGTGGGGGAGCGGGCTGGTGCCGTACTTCCGACATCAGCGCGCGCCCTCCGGCCAGAGCACCACGCGGATCGTCTGGAGGATGATCAGCAAGTCGAGGAACGGCGAATAATTCTTGGCGTAATAGAGGTCGTATTCCAGCTTCTGCCGGCTGTCCTCGATCGACGCGCCATAAGGATAATTGATCTGCGCCCAGCCGGTGATGCCCGGCTTCACCATATGACGCTCGGCATAATAATTGAGCTGGTGTTCCAGGTCCTCGACGAATTGCGGCCGTTCGGGACGTGGCCCGACGAAGCTCATCTCGCCCTTCAGCACCGACCAGCATTGCGGCAACTCGTCGATCCGCACCTTGCGGATGAAGCGGCCGATCCGTGTGATGCGCGGATCGTCCTTCTCGGCCCAGACGGCCTTGCCGCCGACCTCGGCATCCTGGCGCATCGAGCGCAATTTGATGCAGTCGAACCCCACGCCGTACAGCCCGACGCGGCGCTGGCGATAGAAGGCCGGGCCCTTGCTCTCCAGCTTGATGGCGATCGCGGTGACGATGATGACCGGCATGACGAGCACGAGCAGCAGCACGCTCGCGAAGATGTCGAACAGCCGCTTGAACACGGCCGACAGCATCCGTCCCGACGAGAAACCGTCGGAAAAGATCAGCCAGCTCGGATTGACGCTCTGCAGGTCGACGCGGCCGGTCTCGCGTTCGAGGAAGGTCGAGATTTCGTTGACATGGACCCCGGTGGTCTTGATCCGCAACAGGTCCTTGAGCGGCAAGGCGTTGCGCCGTTCCTCCAGCGCCAGCACGACCTCGCTCGCATTGAGCAGCACGACATGGTCGGCGAGGTTGTAGATCGCGTCGCGCGCGATCGCTTCGGGGATGACCCGGTTGGTCTCGCTCATCGACAGATAGCCGACGACGACGAACGCCGAGCCCGGCTGTTGCGCCAGCGCCTTCAGCCGTGCGGCGCGCGGCCCCGCGCCCAGCACGACGACGCGGCGCTTGAATACCTGACTGCCGAGCATCTTGCCGAGCAGGACACGCAGGCCGACCAGGATCGGGGCCGACAGCCCCATGGCGTAAAGCAGGTTCGACCGCCAGAAACTCAGCGCCGGCGACACGAAGAACACCACCGCCAGGAAGATCACGCCGAGCGAGATCGCGACGAGGATACGCGCCGTGGCGCGCCGCAGCGATTGCAGCGCGTCGGCGCCGTACACGCCAACCGCGACCATCGCGATCTCCAGCGCAGCGGCGTAGACCAGTAATTGCGGCACGCGCTCGCGGATCGGTTCGACCAGGCTGCCAATCTGGTGCAGGCGCAACGTATAGCCGAGCTCCATCGCCGCGATCAGCAGCGCGAAGTCGAGAAACCCCAGAAACAGAACGGCATGCGGCACATAGTGCTTGAACAGCCTGATCATTCGTCATCGCCTCATGGCCCTGCGCGGCGTGTAAGGATTTCCGACAGGGTTGCAGGCGCGTGTCGCAGAAATTGACAAAGAAGGTATGAACGGCGACCGGATCGGAAACCGCGTCCCACCCCGCGAGTTTGGTAAATCCGGGGAAGGCGTTACAGCGATCGCAACCTCATCAAGGACTCGTGCATGACCCCGCCGCAGACGATCACGCCTGTCATCCTGTCGGGAGGGTCGGGAACGCGACTATGGCCGATGTCGACGCCCGAAAAGCCCAAGCAATTGCTCGCACTGACCGCCGATGAGACGATGCTGCAATTGACCGCGCAACGCACTGCCGGCGAAGCGTTCGGCGCGCCGATCGTCGTGGCAAACGTCCGTCACGCCGACGAGATCGAGACGCAGCTGGCCGGCGTCGGCATTGCCGAACACCGGTTGATCCTCGAACCCGTCGCGCGCAACACCGCGCCGGCGATCGCGCTGGCGGCGCTGGCGGCGGATGAAAACGCGACGTTGCTGGTGATGCCGTCGGACCATGTCATCGCCGACACACCCGCGTTCCATGCCGCGATCCGGGCCGCCCTGCCGATGGTCGAACAAGGTTGGCTGGTCACGTTCGGGATCGATCCGCACGCGCCGGAAACCGGCTATGGCTGGATCCATGTCGGGGAAAGCATCGCGCCGCGCGTCCACCGCGTCGCGCGCTTCGTCGAAAAGCCGCCGCGCGACCGCGCCGAGGCAATGCTGGCGGCGGGCGACCATGTGTGGAACGGCGGCATCTTCCTGTTCCGCGCCGACGCCTTCCTCGGCGCGCTCGCGGTCCACGCGCCCGACATGCTCCATGCGGCGCAGCAGGCGCTGCTGAAGGGCGATACCAGGGGCATGCGGCTCCATCCCGATGCCGATGCGTTCGCCGCGTCGCCGTCCGAATCGATCGATTATGCGGTGATGGAAAAGGCGGATCGCGTCGCGGTGGTGCCGGTCAGCATGGGGTGGAGCGACCTCGGCAGCTGGGACGCGCTCCATGAACTGAGCGCATGCGACGCCAACGGCAATGCGTGCAAGGGCGACGTCGTCGCGCTGGAGACCGAGAATTGCCTGGTCCAGGCCGATGGCGTCCGCGTCGCATTGGTCGGGGTGACCGACCTGATCGTGGTCGCCAACGGCAAGGACGTGCTGGTGATGCCGCGCGGCCGCAGCCAGGAGGTCAGGAAGCTGATCGAGGCGATGAAGGGCTAGCGGCAGGCGGGCGGCGGCGCGGCCGCAGCCGGGACGATGACCGCCACGCCGTCGATCCGCTGCACGCGTGCCGCGACGGCCGCCGGCGCCTGGCCGTCCAGCAGGACATACAGGCGGCTCGGGTCCAGCCGGCCAGCCTTGAAGTCCGCGCTATCCGCATCGATCCGCGCGCGCAGCGCCACGCTTTCGCGCGCGGCGTAGGTGAAGCGCACCGGGCGGCACGCAGTGACGGCGCGCCACGTGATCTCCTGCATCAAGGGCAGGTCGACGAACGGCTGGGCGGGCTCGAATTCGACCGAGCTTGTCCGCGATATCAGCACATCCCATCGCGGATCGCGCGTGCGACGATAGACGAGCGGATCGTCGGCTCTGGCGCTGGTCGAGCGAACGGCGGACAGCATCGGCGCCAGGTCGACGACCTGCAACGCCAGCGCCACGCCCAGCGCCAGCGTAGCCTGCCGCAGGCGCATCACGGTGACGACCGCGGCGAATGCCAGCGTATAGGTCAAGGGCCAGGCGAGCCTGCCGGCGGCGCGGATCGGGTCGAGCGCGTCGGTCATTGCCTGCGGGAGGTGCATCGTGACGATCGGCGCGCCACGCCATATCGGCTGCGGCCCGATCGCGACCAGCGCAATCGCCGCAAAGGCCGGAAGCAGCCAGTACAAGCGTTTGAGCGATCCCCGCGCCGGTTCGGCGGCTTCCCCGCCCCGCCGGGTCATCCAGACGCCGAACGCCAGCAGGACGACCGCCAACAGGCCGGCCCCGAGATATTGCAGTCCTTCGAAGCCGCGCCCATGGTCCTCGGCGGATGACGGGATCAACGCGGTATAGCCGGGATTGGCCGGATTCCACCACGCATCGAGCGCCAGCGGAAAGGCTCCATAAGTCCCGGTCGACGCATATCGGCCGGCGAACGCGCCGTGCCACCACAGGATCGCCCCGACCAGCACCACGCCCGCAGCGGCGCCGGCCAGGGCGCGCGGACGGTCCGGCCCACGGACCACGGCGCGCAATATCGCGCTTCCCCAGAACGCAGCGACCATCAGCAGCAGATAGGTGTGGATGAGCGCCGCGATGGCGAGCAAGGGACACCATTGACCGGAACGCCCGGCGCGGTCCTCGTCGAGGAAAACCCACAACGCCCACAGGACAAGCCACTGCGCGCACAGGCTGGTATGGCCGTAACGATTGAACAATGCAGGCATGGCAGCGAGCAGCACCGTGCCGATCAGGGCGACGAGCGTGTCGGGCGCGTAGGGACGGACCAGCCGCCATGCGAACAGCACCTGCAACACCACGCAGAGTAGATACCAGAAACCGAGAAATTGCAGCCCGCCGGACACCCCGACCGGTTTGAGCAACAGGCCGATCAACGGTATGCTGTCCGTGAACAGCAGGGGCAGCCCCTGCGGCGCCATCAGCAGGGGCTCGTGCAGCGACGGCCACGGCCCGCCAGCGCGCAGATAGGCGGACAGCCCGATCGCGCTTTGCCCGCGATCGTCACCCACCAGCAGCCAGCCGACATTGCGCGGATCGAGCACCGCCCAATGCATCCATGCGCCGAACATCGCGAGCGCGATCGCCGCCAGCGCGGCTGCAATACCGTATTTCGAGCGCATCGACGACGCTATCGCCGAAACGCACGGAAATAAGGTTAACGGCGGGCGGTCACCCGATCAGCGCCTCGACCTGATCGAGCGTTTCCTTGAACGTCGCGACCACCGCCTGGTACGGCGCGGGCGAGGCCATATCGAGCCCGGCGCGCTTGAGGATGTCGTAGGGATAATCCGACCCGCCCGCCTTCAGCACGCCCAGGTAATTGTCGCGCTCCTTCGCGCCGCCCCTCAGGATCGACCGCGCGAAATAGGACGCGGCCGAGATGCAGGTCGCATATTGATAGACGTAGAAGCTGTTGTAGAAATGCGGAATATACGCCCATTCCGACGCGTAGGTGTCCGACACCGCGACCTTCGGCCCGTGATAGCGCTTGAGCAGGTCGAGATAGATCGCGCTGAATTTCTCGCCCGACAGCCCCTCACCCGCTTCCGCTTTGTCGTGCGCGGCAAGCTCGAATTCGGCGAACATCGCCTGGCGGTAGAAGGTGCCGCGGATCGCCTCCAATTGCTGGCCGAGGTAGAATATCTTCTCCTGCTTGGTCCTGGCCTTGGCGACCATATACGCCGCGAGCAGCTCCTCGTTGCAGGTCGACGCGATCTCCGCGGTGAAGATCGGGTAATCGGACTTTTCGTAGACCTGATATTTGTTGGCGAGCAGCGTGTGCATCGCATGGCCCCATTCGTGGGCGTAGGTCGTGAGGCCCGAATAATTCTCGCCGAGGTTGAGCAACAGATACGGGTGCACGTCGAACGCCGCGCCGGGATTCATGTACGCGCCCGATTTCTTGCCGGGGCGCGGCAGCGGGTCCATCCACTTGCCCGCCGTCGCCTTGGCGAACAGGTCGGCATATTCGGGGCCGAGCGGCTTGACCGCCTCCATCGTGATCCCGCGCATCTCCGGTACGGTCACCTTCTTGTCGAGCGCGACGAGCGGCGGATAGATGTCGTAATAGGCCATGTCGGGCAGGCCGAGCATCTTGCGCCGCAGCTCGAAATAGCGGTGGAGTTGCGGCAGGCCGTTATTGGTCTCCGCGACCAGCGAGCGATAGACCGCCTCGGGCACATTGTTGCCCGACAGCGCGGCGGCGAGCGAGGTCGGATATTTGCGCGCCTTCTTGCGGAAGACATCGGCCTTGACGTGGCTGAGATAAGCCGCGCCGAGCGAATTCTGGAACTTGCCGTACTCGGCCCAGAAAGTGTCGAACACCAGCTTGCGATCATCGCGACTGGGCGCGTCGCGGGTGAGCGTATAGGCCTGGTCGTCGAGCCGCACCTGCTTGCCGGTCGACAGGGTCACGGTCGGCCATGGAATGTCCGAGGCGACGAGTTGCTCGCGGATATCGCTCGGCCCGGCGAAGGGCGCGCCGACGCCGGCGAGGAGGTTCTCGCTCTCCGGGCTCAACGTGTGGTCGGCCTGGCGCAGCGTGTCGGCGAGGGCGAAATCGAAGCGCTTCCTGAGCGTGTCGTTGGACGCGATGAAGCCGTCGATCCTGGCCTTGCCGATGGTCAGCAGTTCGGGGCTGGCCCACGACACCGCCTCGCCGAACGCGGTATAGAGGTCGATCGCCTGCGCCTGGCGTTCCTGGTTGGCCGAGACGCGGAGGTCGGCGTCGGCGTTGAGGCTGGCATAGGTATAGACGCGGCTGATCGTACGGTTGAGGTCGGACTGCGCCACCATGAACGCAGCGAGCGTCTCGGCGCTTTCACCCAGTCTGCCCTTGTACTTCGCCAGGCCCGGTACGTCGGCCAGCGCCTTCTTGCGCGCGTCGTCCCACGCCGCGTCGCTCGGGTAGAGGTCTGTCAGATCCCATTGCGCCCCGCCCGCATCCTGCGCCCAGGCGGGGAGCGTGGCGACCATCCCGGCAAGCGCGGTCGCGGCCAGGGCTTCACGGCGGGAAAGTGCGGGCATGGGAGACTCCGGGAGAGATTGATGGCCGGCACTGTGTCGCGGCGGCGTGGGAAAGGGAAGTGTGTTTTGCGTGGGCAAGGCACCTTGCGCCCGGCGCGGCGGTGCGCGAGAATCGCTTCATGTCCCACTTCGTCATCCGCGAGTTCAGCGACACGCTCGCCCCACATTTCCACCGCATCAACGCCCAGTGGATCGCGGAGATGTACACGCTCGAACCAACCGACATCGACGTGCTCGAAAACCCGCGCGAGCGGATCATCGACTCCGGCGGGGATATCCTGTTCGTCGAAGACCCCGAACTCGGCATCATCGGGACCTGCGGGCTGCAGAAGACCGGGGAACGCCAGTTCGAACTGACCAAGATGGGCGTGGTGCCCGAAGCTCGTGGAAAGAAGGCCGGCGAATTCCTGTTGCGGGCGATGATCAAGCGGGCGTTCACGCTGGGGTGCGACCGGCTGTATTTGCTCAGCAACGCGAAGGGCGCCGCCGGGGTCCACCTCTACGAGAAGGCCGGGTTCGTCCACGATGCCGGGATCATGGAGGAGTTCGGCAAACGATATCAGCGATGCAACGTGGCGATGCTGTACCATCCGCCAGCGTAAGGCGGCGCAATGCCGATGAAGAAAGGGCCGGCGGATCGCTCCGCCGGCCCTTTGCTTTTCGTCTGAGCAGCGGCGCGACGTGAAGTCGCGCCGTCGGTCGGATGCGGTGGCGGAGCCACCGCTCCGCCGGCCGTTCTGATTTCGTGTCCGGGGCAGCGGCGCTGCCCCGGTCCGAAATCAGAAGTCCATGCCGCCCATACCGCCCATGCCGCCGCCGCCCATCGGCATCGCCGGCTTGTCCTCGGGGACTTCCGACACCGCCGCTTCGGTGGTGATCAGGAGGCCGGCGACCGATGCCGCGTTCTGCAGCGCGGTGCGGACGACCTTGGTCGGGTCGATCACGCCGGCCTGGACCAGGTTCTCGTACGTCTCGGTCTGCGCGTTGAAGCCCTGGGTCGGGTCGTTGCCCTCGAGCAGCTTGCCCGAGACCACCGCGCCGTCATGGCCGGCATTGTTGGCGATCTGGCGAACCAGCGCGGTCAGCGCCTTGCGGACGATGTCGATACCGCGGGTCTGGTCGTCGTTCTGGCCGTTGATGCCGTCCAGCGCCTTCGACGCATAGAGCAAAGCCGTACCGCCACCAGGGACGATGCCTTCCTCGACCGCGGCGCGAGTCGCGTGCAGCGCGTCGTCGACGCGATCCTTGCGCTCCTTCACCTCGACTTCCGAAGCACCGCCGACCTTGATGACCGCGACGCCGCCAGCGAGCTTGGCGAGACGCTCCTGGAGCTTTTCACGGTCGTAATCGCTGGTGGTGTTCTCGATCTGCTGGCGGATCGCTTCGGTGCGGCCCTTGATCGCCTCGGCATCACCGGCGCCATCGACGATGGTGGTGTTGTCCTTGTCGATCGTGACGCGCTTGGCGGTGCCGAGCATGCCGACGGTCACGTTCTCCAGCTTGATGCCGAGGTCTTCCGAGATCATCTCGCCCTTGGTCAGGATCGCGATGTCCTCCAGCATCGCCTTGCGGCGATCGCCGAAGCCCGGCGCCTTGACGGCGGCAACCTTCAGGCCGCCACGCAGCTTGTTCACGACCAGCGTGGCGAGCGCCTCGCCCTCGATGTCCTCGGCGATGATCAGCAGCGGACGACCCGACTGCACGACCGCTTCGAGAATCGGCAGCATCGCCTGCAGGTTCGACAGCTTCTTCTCGTGGATCAGGATATAGGGGTCCTGAAGCTCGACCGTCATCTTTTCCGGGTTGGTGATGAAGTAGGGCGACAGGTAGCCGCGGTCGAACTGCATGCCCTCGACCACGTCCAGCTCGAATTCGAGACCCTTCGCCTCTTCGACGGTGATCACGCCTTCCTTGCCGACCTTCTCCATCGCCTCGGCGATCTTCTCGCCGACGACGGTGTCGCCATTGGCCGAGATGATGCCGACCTGGGCGATCTCGGTCGAACCCGAGACAGGCTTCGAGCGCGATTGCAGGTCTTCGATCACCTTGTGCACCGCGAGGTCGATGCCGCGCTTCAGGTCCATCGGGTTCATGCCGGCCGCGACCGACTTCATGCCCTCGCGGACGATCGCCTGGGCGAGCACGGTCGCGGTGGTGGTGCCGTCACCGGCATTGTCGTTGGTCTTCGAGGCGACTTCGCGCAGCATCTGCGCGCCCATGTTCTCGAACTTGTCCTTGAGCTCGATCTCCTTAGCGACGGTGACGCCGTCCTTGGTGATGCGCGGCGCGCCATAGCTCTTTTCGATCACGACGTTGCGGCCCTTCGGCCCCAGCGTGACCTTCACCGCGTCGGCGAGGATATCGACGCCGCGCAGGATGCGCTCACGCGCGTCGCGGCTGAATTTTACGTCCTTGGCTGCCATCTGGCTACCTTTCTGTTTTGAGGTCTAAAAATCGCTAAGGTCACACATGGGTCACACTAGCGCGTGTGATTTCCCGCGTGAGAAAAGTCAGGATCAGCCGACGATCCCCAGGATGTCGGATTCCTTCATGATCAGCAGGTCTTCGCCGTTCAGCTTGACCTCGGTGCCCGACCACTTGCCGAACAGGATCTTGTCGCCCGCCTTGACGTCGAGCGGCGTGACCTTGCCGGCTTCGTCCTTGGTGCCGGCGCCGGCGGCGATCACTTCGCCTTCCTGCGGCTTTTCCTTGGCGGTGTCGGGGATGATGATCCCGCCCGCGGTCTTCTCGTCGGCCTCGATACGGCGGACGAGAACGCGGTCGTGCAACGGCCGAAAGTTCATTGCTGATAACCCTCTTGCTTGGCTGAAAATGACTTTGGCACTCGATTCAGGTGAGTGCCAACGGGGCGCATATGTGAAGCGCCCGGCGCAGCGTCAATGGGCCGGCCGAACTATTTTCGCGATGGCCGCGAGGGGCGGATTCAGACGGCCGGGGTCGACAACAGGCCAAGCCGCTCGCGCATCGCCCAGCGCGCGACGAGGAGGCCGGACACCACGAACAGGCCGACCGCGAGGCCGACCCAGATCCCCACCCCTTCCCACCCGGCGTGGAAGCCGAGGAAGATCGCGGTGCCGAACCCGGCGACCCAATAACCGAACCCGGCGACGATCATCGGCACGCGCGTATCCTGCAGCCCGCGCAAGCTGCCCGCCGCGACCGCCTGCGCGCCGTCGAACAGCTGGAACATCGCCGCGACCGCGAGATACTGGATCGCCAGCGCGACTTCCCGCGCATGCGCCGGATCGGCGACATCGACATAGGCGCTGACGAACAGCCGCGGGACCAGCCAGATCGCGGTCGCGGTCAGCGCCATGAAGCCGGTGCCCGCCACGATCGCCGCCCAGCCCGCGCGGCCGATCCAGACGCGATCGGCCGCGCCATAAGCGAGGCCGACCCGGATCGTCGCCGCCTGGCCGATGCCGAACGGCACCTGGAACGCGATCGCCGCGATGTTGAGCGCGATGGCGTGCGCCGCGACCTCGACCACGCCGATCAGCCCCATCAGGAACGCCGCGCCGCCGAACAGCGCGCCCTCCAAGGTGAAGGTCAGGGCGATCGGCGCGCCGAGCCTGGCGATCTCGGCCATGCGCCGCCATTCGGGCCGCCACCATTTGCCGAACAGGCGATAGCGGCGCAGCTTGCGGTCGAACGCCAGGATCGCGGCATAGGCCAGCATCATCGCGCACGCCGTGACGACGCTGGCGATCGCCGACCCCTCCAGCCCCAGCGCGGGGAACCCGCCATGCCCGAACACCAACAGCCAGTTGCCGAGAATGCCGAGGCCCAGCGCCATCAAGGTCACGACCAGCGCCCAGCCCGGCCGACCCAGCGCCGCCGCGGTGGTGCGCATCACCCCGGCCCAGACGTTGGGCAACAGCACGAACAGCAGGATGTCGAGGAACGCGCCGGTGCGCGCCGCGACGTGCGGATCCTGGCCGAGCACATGCAGGATCCTTTCGCCCTGCAACAGGACGATCATGAACAGGACGCTGGTCATCGCGCCCAGCCACATCGCCATGCGGAACGACCGCCGCACCTGGCGGACGGCATGTTTCCGCGCGCCAAGCTCGGCGGCAATGATCGGCGCGCATGCCCCGGTGAACCCGATCAGCGCCCACAGGATCAGGCTGAACAGGAACACGCCGAGCGTCGACGCGGCGAACTCGATCGGCCCCAGCCGCGCGACGAACATCACGTCGACCGCATAGACCGCCATCTGGAGCAGGTTCGCGCCGACCAGCGGCGCGGCCAGCCGCGCGAGCGCGCGCAGCTCGTCGCGCATCGTCGCGGGTGCGGGGCCGGCCAGCGGCGTGAGGGCGACTGGCGCGTCCATGGCTGGGGGCGGATAGCGGAGAAACCTCCTATCGTCATCCCAGCGAAAGCCGGGATCTCAAGCGGCTTGCCCCATCGCGCGAGATCCCGGCTTTCGCTGGGATGACGGGAAGGGTTGCGTATTGCTCCCCCCACACACTTGCGGCTATCGCTGCGCCGGGCGCCGGGCGGGCGCATGGTGGAGACGCGACGTGAAACTGGTTCGGGGCGCCTGGAAAATCCTGGTCGGCATCAAGGACGGCCTGGTGCTGCTGTTCATGCTGATCTTCTTCGGCGCGCTGTTCGCGCTCTTGTCGGCCAGGCCCAATGCCGGGACGATCCGCGACGGGGCGCTCGTCCTCAAGCTCGACGGGCCGATCGTCGAGCAGCCGGCCAATCCGACCGCGCTCGGCGCCGCGCAGGGCGCCGGTCCCGACCGCGAATTCCGCCTGCGCGACCTGGTCCGCGCGATCGACACCGCGAAGGACGACGCGCGGGTCAAGGTGCTGGTGCTAGACCTCGACAGCTATGGCGGCGGCTATCCGGCGGCGGTGACCGAAGTCGCCAATGCGATCGCGCGGTTCAAGACGTCGAAGAAGAAGGTGCTGGCTTACGCTACCGCCTATACCGACGGGTCGTATCTGCTCGCGTCGAGCGCCGATGAGATCTGGGTCAACCCGATGGGCGGCACCTTGTTCATGGGGCCGGGCGGCAACCAACTCTATTACAAGGGGCTGATCGACAAATTGGGCGTCAACGTCCACGTCTATCGCGTCGGCAAGTTCAAGTCCTATGTCGAACCCTATACAAGGTCCGACCAGTCGCCCGAGGCCAAGGAAGCGATGACGGCGCTGTACGCGTCGATCTTCGGCCAGTGGAAGGACCTGATCCACAAGGCGCGGCCACAGGCGCGGATCGACCAGTTCCTGACCAACCCCGACCAGGCGATCACCGCGACGGCGGGCGACATCGCCAAGGCCAATCTGGCCGCGGGCCTCGTCGACAAGCTCGGCGACCGCATCGCGTTCGGCCGCCACGTCGCCGAACTCGCGGGCGACGGACCGAAAAAGGTCGCGGGCAGCTATGCGACGATCAAGTACGCCGATTGGGTCGCCGCCCACCCGATCCCGACCGGTGGCGACAAGATCGGCATCGTGACGGTCGCCGGCGATATCGTCGACGGCACGGCCGGCGCCGGGACGGCGGGCGGCGACACCATCGCCAAGGCGGTGCTCGACGCGCTGGCGAAGAAGGAATTGAAGGCACTGGTGGTAAGGGTCGATTCGCCCGGCGGATCGGCGCTGGCGTCGGAGACGATCCGGCTCGCGGTGCTGGAGGCGAAGAAGCAGAATTTGCCGGTGGTGGTGTCGATGGGCGGGCTCGCGGCGTCGGGCGGTTACTGGGTGTCGACCGCCGGCGACGTGATCTTCGCCGAGCCCAACACGATCACCGGGTCGATCGGCATTTTCGGGATCGTCCCGACCTTCGAGAATTCGCTCGGCAAGCTCGGCGTCACCGCCGACGGGGTCAAGACCACGCCGCTGTCGGGCCAGCCCGACGTCTATGGCGGCACCAACCCCCAGGTCGACACGATCCTGCAAGCGTCGATCGAGCACGGTTACGCCCAGTTCGTCGCCCGCGTCGCGGCGGCGCGCAAGCTGACCCCGCAGCGCGTCGACGAGATCGGCCAGGGCCGCGTGTGGGACGGCGGCACCGCGCGGCAGATCGGGCTGGTCGACCGTTTCGGCACGCTGGACGACGCGGTGGCGGAGGCCGCCAAACGTGCGGGCCTCGACCCCAAGAACGTCGCGCCTGTCTATCTGGAGAAGAAGCCGGGCTGGCTCGCGACGTTGCTCGCCGGCTGGAACGATGACGACGACAGCGCCGACATGGCGAGCGCGCGCGACGTGTTCGCGGTGATCGCCGCCGAGCGCCAGGACGTGCTGGCCCGCGCTCTGGGCGACGCCAGACGGCTGGCGACGGCAAGCCCGGTGCAGGCGCGCTGCCTCGAATGCGCGGGGTTCAGCGACGCGCGCGCCGGCCGCGACGACCTCAGCCTGGTGCAGATGCTGATCAAGGCGGTCTGGTCTTGATCGCGCTCCGCCCCGCGCGGCCCGAAGACGCCGCCGCGATCGCCGCGATCTACGCGCCCTATGTGATGACCGGCACGGTCTCGTTCGAGACCGAAGCGCCCGACGCCACCACGATGGGCGAGCGGATGGCCGCATCGGACGGGCTCTATCCATGGATCGTCGCGACCAATGGCGCGGAGGATGGCGACGCCGTGCTCGCTTATGCCTACGCGACCAGGTTCCGCGAGCGGCCGGCCTATCGCTATGTCGTCGAGACGTCGGTCTATGTCGTCGGGCCCGCCCAGGGCCAGGGACTGGGCCGCACGCTGTACCGCGCGCTGATCGACACGTTGCGGGCGCAAGGGTTCGTCCAGGCGGTCAGCGTGATCTCGCTGCCCAACGATTATTCGATCACCTTGCACGAAGCGACCGGCTTCCGCCGCCAGGGCGTGCTGCGCGAACTCGGGTTCAAGCAGGGTCGCTGGATCGACGTCGGTTTCTGGCAATGCGAGCTCAACGACGCGGCGATCCCGCCGGTGGAACCGAAGAAGTTCAGCGATGTAGGGCTGATTCTGCGGGGCTGACTCCCCTCCCCTTCAGGGGAGGGGCTGGGGGTGGGGGCGTGCCGTCTCACCGAGCCCATCGCGTGTGGATAGCCCCCACCCCACCCCCTCCCCTGAGCCGAAGGCGGCCGCAGGCCAACGGGAGGGGCTAAAGTTCAATCAACCCGCCGATAGATGGTCGACCCATTGACTTGCGGCACCTCGGCGGAGCGCATGTCGACGCGATAGGTGGTGTCATCGGTGCGAGTCCAGCGCGAGGTGATGCGGAACTGCTGGCCGCCGCTCGCGACATAGCTCCCGCCGAAACCGAGCAAATTGCCGCGCGACCGCACGACACCCGTCAGCCGTCCGCCGAAGCTGTCGCGATAGACGAAGCCGATCGCGTTCCGCCCCGCGTCCCAGCGATACACGCTCTCACCGCCCATCACCCGCTTGCCGCCCTCGACCACGATGTGGCGATCACGGATCGACCCGTCGGTCAGCACCACGAAGCAATGCCGGTCGACCCGCCCCGGCGCGACATGCCCCTGCCAGCAATGCCCGACGAGGAAACCGAGCGGCTGGAGTTGCGGCTGCAGCGCCGGCGCGGACGCCAGCAGGAGCAAGGCAGCGATCATGCCTGCCCGCCGCGATACGCCGGCAGAGCGAGCTTCCAGCGGATCGCCATGGCGCGCAACGCGAACCCGGCCAGCGCGCCCAGGATCGCGGCGACCGGCAGCGGCACGCCGGCCTGCCCCAGCCCGACATACAGCCCCGCCGCCAGCGCCGCCGCGGTCACGTATATCTCCGGCCGCAACAGGATCGACGGCTCGCCCGCCAGCACGTCGCGGATGATCCCGCCGACGCACCCCGTCACGACGCCCATCAGCGCGGCGGGCACCGGCGGCACGCCGTAGCCGATCGCCTTGGCCGCGCCGAACACCGCATAGGACGCAAGGCCCACCGCATCGAACCAGTCGAGCGCCTGCCCGCGCCACCACCGCTCCGGCGTCAGCCACACCGCGAAGGCGACGATCAGGCACGCGGCGGCGGCGCGGCTGTCATGGATCCAGAACACCGGCGCGCCGATCAACAGATCGCGCACCGTCCCGCCCCCGACCCCCGTGACCAGCGCGAAGAAGCAGAGCGTCACCATCGTCTGCCCCCGCCGCGCCGCCGCCAGCGCGCCGGAGGCAGCGAACACGACGAGCCCCGCCAGGTCGAGCCACGGCGCGATCGCGGGCAGCCAGGAGGCGTGGGGAAGCATGGAAGCGCGTTAGCCCACAGCCGGACACCGTGCCAGTGCGCAAGGCTACAAGAGCCGCCGACCAAATCCGATACGTCCGCGGCACTGCCCGTCGTTCGCGCCCCGGAAGCGCGGGGACAGGTGCACTTGGTAAACCGATGCCGTCATTCCCAACCATACGTCATTGACTTATACGCCATTAGCGCATAGGTAATCGGGATGCGGGGCCTTCATACCGTCGTCGAGCTGGAGTCGTTTTTGAAGCGTGCCAGGGCGATCATGTCGGATGACGAGCGCAACGGGATTGTTTCGTTTCTGGCGGCCAACCCGGAAGCGGGCGTGTCGCTGGGCGGCGGTCTGCGCAAGGTCCGCATCGCCCGCGAAGGCATGGGCAAGAGCGGCGGCTATCGCACGCTCTACGTGTTCGGAGGCGACGCGATCCCACTGTTTCTGCTGACGGTGTTCGCCAAGAACGAGAAGGATAACCTGACCAAGGCCGAACAGGCGGCGGCGGTCGCAATGAGCAAGGAACTGCTCGCAACCTACGGAGCCCTTGAAGGAGGTCGGCCATGAGCGAAGTTTACGAGAGCCTGATGGAAGGACTGAATGAAGCGCTGGCTTTCGCGCGTGGCGAGAAGACCGGGGCCATTGTCCATCATGTTGAGGTGCCCGCCGTCGATGTCGCCGCGATCCGCGCCAGCACCGGCCTGTCGCAGGGTGCCTTTGCCCGCAGCATCGGCGTCGCCAAGGGCACGCTGCTCAACTGGGAGCATGGTCGCCGTCGCCCCACCGGCCCCGCACAGGTGCTGCTCGCCATGATCGCCAAGAAGCCGTCGCTGGTGAGCGAACTGCTGCGCTGAGAGGGTCTGCGACGCTACGCATCGAACCAGCATTTCAGATACACACCTCACGCGCGGGTGCATGACGGAGTCCCGCCGCTTCCCGATAGTGGAATTACGGTGATGATGTGGACTGTGGGAGTGAACGCCTCAAAACGCAATTGGGGAGCCGGTCTTGCGACCGACTCCCCTGTCGCCGGACTTCGATCCGCTTGGCGATCGAGCCGAAGCTCATTGCCGCGCCATCTGGTTTCGGCGGCTCGCTACATCCGTGCTGCTCGCGAAGGAGCGGCGCCAGGTTTCGCGGGTTGCTCGGCTGCGTGGCCCGAAGGCCTGCGCAACTTCGCGGTTTCGCGTCGCGCCGATCGTCCGGGGACGTTCTTCGCTTCGCCCGCTCCACGAAAACGGCCCGAAAGCCATCCCGCTTCGCGGTCGCCCCGGCCGGTTTCGTCCGAGGACGCTCCGTTTCCGAAGGCTCGCTCCGCCCGACCCGCCCGAAGGCGCATCAAGCATCGCATCCGCTCCACTCCGAAAGCCCGAAGGCTTCCTGAATTTCGCAGCCGGTCCGTCGGTTTGACGCGCCGATTTTACTCGAGCGTCCACCAGACTTCGCGGTTTCGGTCGTCGGGGCCGGGCGCGATCATCCGAAGAGTCTCAGCGTTCCCGGCCACCGGCGGCCTCACGAAGAACATGGCCGAAGCCGTCTTCTTCGCTCGATCGCCGCCCGAAAGCGTCGATCCGCGGGCCATCGGTAGCATCGTCCCAAACGTCTCGCTCGCGCGATCCATCCGAGGTCAGCGGGGGCCGATGTCCCACCTTCGAGACCATCGCCCTCACCTTGCGGATCGGGCCCGGTTTTCGAAGACCAGGTCCTTGAGCAATCTACCGATTTCTCGGCGAACCGCCCTCGTTCCTGATGTCATGATGCTGTCACCGAATCCGAGTCGCGCCAAGCGATAAGCAGCCCGGATGGCCTGTGGATAACGTGGATATTGTTGACAGTCGGGCATTGCCCTCCGCGCCCGAATTGGACGCCAATGCAACTTTGCGGCGATAGGGGGCGTTACGTTTCCGGCATTGATACAAAGCGATCAAACGGAATTCGCCATGCGCAATCTGTTTCTCAGCCTGGGGGCCGCCGCATTGACCACGACGACGCTGGTCGTCCCGACGGCGGCCGAAGCGCGCAAGCATCACTACCGGACCTATTACGGTCGCGGCGGCAGGACCTATTGCACGCGATCCGGCGGTACTACCGGCGCCGTCGTCGGCGGGGTCGGCGGCGCGTTGATCGGCAATGGCATCGCCGGTCGCGGCGACAAGCTGCTCGGCACCGTGGTGGGCGGCGTCGCGGGCGCCTTTGGCGGCCGGGCGATCGACCGCTCGATCACCGCGAAGCGCCGCTGCCGCCGCTAAGCGACGGCACAACCAGCGAAATACCGGAAGCGCGGGCAGCCGCGCTCTCTTTTCGCGCGCCGATGCAACCGATGACGATTAAAAACGTTACGCTTGCGGCATTGATTCAAAGCAAAGGGATTTCGACATGCGTAAGCTGCTGCTCGCCTTCGGGGCGATGACGATGGTCGCGACGACGGCGGTGGTGCCGGTGGTGCCGGCACAGGCCAAGAAGACGTATAAATATCGCGAATGGCGCGGCAAGGACGGCAAGACCTATTGCCGCCGCTCGAACGGCACGACCGGCCTGGTCGTCGGCGGCGTCGCCGGCGCGCTGGTCGGCAACGGCGTCGCGGGCCGTGGCGACAAGCTGCTCGGCACGGTGGTCGGCGGCGCCGCCGGCGCGTTCGGTGGCCGGGCGATCGACAAGACGATCACCGCGAAGCGCCGCTGCCGCTGACGGCCGCGCCGACGATGTGAAACGAAACGGGGCGCGATCGAGACCGGTCGCGCCCCTTTTTTCCTTGGAGGATGGCAATGACGACACGCAGCGGTTCGGCGACATATGAAGGGTTCGGCAAGGATGGCGTCGGCCATGTGTCGACCCAGTCCGGCATCCTCGACGGCCAGAAATACGGGTTCGGCACGCGGTTCGGCGACGAGCCCGGCACCAATCCCGAGGAATTGATCGCGGCCGCGCATGCCAGCTGCTTCACCATGGCGCTGAGCTTCGCGCTCGCCCGCGAAGGGTTCGCCGACGGCACGCTGGAAACCACCGCCAGGGTCACGCTCGACAAACAGGGCGACGGCTTCGCGATCACGCGGTCCGACCTGACGCTGACCGCCAGCGTACCCGGGATCGACCAGGATCGGTTCGTGCGCATCGCCGCCGACGCCAAAGCGAACTGCCCGGTGTCGAAGGTGCTCAATGCCGAGATCACGCTCGCCCACACGCTGAACGGCTAGGACGGATCGACATTCCAGCCACCGTGCTCCTGCGAAAGCAGGAGCCCAGGATTTCAAGCCGTGTCGCCCGTGGCTCTGGGCTCCTGCTTTCGCAGGAGCACGGGTGGTTTTGACCTTTGCTCGCCCCTTTTGTGTCGACTGTCGATCCGCCCCCACCTGTCGCACCGATGAACCAAAGGTAGTTTGCGGTTCACGCAACCGCCTGGCGCGCCCGGGCGTTTTAGCAGCCTCCACACGGAAAGGGAGAAATATGATGCGACGGCTTATTCTGGCCGCCCTGGTTGCCAGCACGATGACGACCCCGCTGGTCGCCGATGCGCAAACCAATCCTCGCCGCGAATATCGCGACGAGGTGCGCGATGCGAACAAGGATTATCGCAGGGATATGCGCAACGCGGACAGCCGGCGCGACGTCTATCGCGCCCAGCGCGAGCGCAATCGCGAGATTCGCGATGCGCGCCGCGACTATCGCCAGGACACGCGCGATTGGCGGCAATGGCGCAACTACGACTATAACCGCCTGCCGGCGGGGCAGCGTTATTATTATGCCGACCGCTATTATCGCGACGGCCGCTATTACCAGCCGCGCCGGCTGACGCGCGCCGACCGCATCTATCGCGGGTCGAACGGCCGATATTATTGCCGCCGGTCGGACGGCACGACCGGCTTGATCGTCGGCGGCGTGCTCGGCGGGCTGCTCGGCAACACGCTGGTCAACGGGCGGTCGAACACGCTCGGCACCCTGCTCGGCGCGGCCGGCGGCGCGGCGCTCGGCTCATCGATCGACCGCGGCAACATTCAGTGCCGCTAACGCATCGACCGAAAGGTCGTTCGGAAGGGCTCGGCGTTCGCCGGGCCCTTTTTCGTATCAGAGGATGCCACCGCCAGCCGACAGGCGCAAAATCGCGATCACCACCAGCACGATGTTGAAGATCAGCCCCGCTTTGTGCCGCGACAGCGCGCCGACCAGCACCCCGACCGCGCCGATCACCAGCGCCAGCCAGTTGAGCCAGCCGAGGAACGGGACCAGGCCGACCAGGACAAAGACCAGCAGGACGATGCCGATCAGGATCGAAACGAGATTGAGCATGGCGCGGCATGTGGGAAGGCCGCATCCGCGCGCAAGAGCGACGTAGGCCAATCTTAACGCCTTCTTCGCTATCGCCCACCGCTGAACCATCGGAGTGTCGCCAGCGTGGCCGTTCGCCATTTGATCATCGTCGCGCTCGGCGCCCTCGCACTGACCGCGTGCGGACGGAAGCAGGCGGCCGACGGCAATCTGGATTCGCTCGACGCCGAACTGACCGCCAATGCCGCCAATGCGAGCGACCCCGCGATGCGCGCGGCGTTGCAGGACCAGATCATGGTCGATCCGGCGCTGGCCGGCCAGTCCAACGCCGACGCCATCCGTCCGCCGCAACAGCCCTATTCCGGCGCGATCCCGCCCGATTCGGTCGCGGGGACCAGGAGTGACGGCACGGTGGCGGCGGGCGGCTCGTCATCGTCCGGCGGCAGCAAGACGGCCCCGGCCCCCTCGGGCGATTGCCCGCAGTGCAAGGTCCGCAACGATACGATGACGCTCGGCGCGCTCGCCGGCCGCCAGGGCGACCGCCGCACCGCCGGGTGTGCGCGCGACCTGCAATATTCGACCGGCTGGGCGCAGCGCCTGCCCGCCGACCTGCCGCTCTATCCCGATGCGCGCGTCGATGAGGCCGCGGGGACCGCGAACGGCGGCTGCGCGCTGCGCGTCGTCAGCTTCTCGACCGGCGCGTCGATCCAGACCGTGCTCGACTGGTATTATGGCCGCCTCACCGCCGCGGGCTATTCGGCGGAGCATCAGGCCGATGACGGCCAGCATGTGCTCGGCGGCACGCGGCGCGACGGCGCGGCGTACGTGATTTACTTTGACACGCGCGGCGATGGCCGTACGGAGGTCGATATCGTTGCGAATAACGGGAACTAATCGCTCCCGCATCGCTTCTACCCCCTTCAGCACCCACGCGAGGCCGCCTACCCGATAGCGGACAGCATAGGCAGCGCAGTTCGCGTGGGTGCTGAAAACCGATCGTCACGAAGCGACGATCGCCCCGGCGAAGGCCGGGGCCTCGGGCCACAGCCGATACCCTGATTTCGTCATGCCGGACTTGATCCGGCATCCAAGTCCGGGGCGCACCCTCTGACCCGTCGCCCGCTGAAGCTGCAAGTCATGGCCCCCGGCACAAAGCCGGGTAACGGATAGGGTTTGGCGCACGGGCACCCTCCCGCTACAGCGCTCCCCATGAACTATCTTATCGTCCTGGTCGGCGGCGCGGTCGGCAGCGTCGCGCGCTATGGCACCGGCGTGCTCGCCGGACGGTGGCTGGGGCCGGGCTATCCCTATGGCACGCTGGCGGTGAACCTGATCGGCGGTTTCCTGATGGGGGTGCTCGCGGGCACGCTCGCGCGGATCGGCGGCACCGAGCATACGCGCCTGCTGATCGGGGTCGGCGTGCTCGGCGGGTTCACCACCTTCTCGTCCTTCTCGCTCGACGTCGTGACGATGATCGAACGCGGGGAGCCGAGCGTCGCGATTTCGTATGTGCTCCTGTCGGTGATCGGGTCGGTGCTCGCGCTGTTCGGCGGGCTGTATCTCGTCAGGGCGCTGGCATGAGCGACGTCCGCACCTTCACCGTCGCACCCGACGACGACGGCATCCGGCTCGACCGCTGGTTCAAGCGGCACCTGCCCGACACCAGCTTCACCACGGTCGCCAAATGGGCGCGCACCGGGCAGCTCCGCGTCGACGGCGCGCGCGCGACGCCGGGCGACCGCATCGCCGCCGGCCAGACGCTCCGCGTGCCGCCGCCCGAGCCGGTGCAGGTCGCGGGCAAGCCGAAGCGCGAGCGACCGCCGCTGTCGGACGACGAGGTCGCCTTCGCGCGCGAGATGGTGATCCACCAGGACGCGCAGGCGTTCGTCCTCAACAAGCCCCCCGGGCTCGCGACGCAGGGCGGGACCAAGACGACCGCGCATGTCGACGGGCTGCTCGACGCGCTGCAATATGACAATGAGGGGCGGCCCAAGCTGGTCCACCGGCTCGACAAGGATACGAGCGGCGCGCTGCTGGTGGCGCGGACCGCCCGCGCGGCCGCCTTCTTCGCCAAGAGCTTTTCGGGGCGCAGCGCCAAGAAGGTCTATTGGGCGCTGATCGTCGGCGTGCCGTCGATCGAGGACGGGGTGATCGACCTGCCCCTCGCCAAGCAGCCCGGCACCGGCGGCGAGAAGATGCACGTCGACGAGGCCGAGGGCCAGCCGTCGCGGAGCCGCTATCGCGTGATCGAGCGTGCCGGCAACCAGACCGCCTGGGTCGAACTGACCCCCTATACCGGGCGCACCCACCAGTTGCGCGTCCACATGGCGGCGATCGGCCATCCGATCGTCGGCGACGGGAAATATGGCGGGCCGGCGGCGTTCCTGACCGGCGGGATCAGCCGCAAGATGCACCTCCATTCGCGGCGGATCGCGGTCGACCACCCGGACGGCGGCAAGATCGACGTCGAGGCCGAACTGCCGCCGCATTTCGCCGACAGCCTGGCACAACTCGGGTTCGACCAGATGCTCGGCAACATGATGCCGCCGGACGAGACCCCCGCCCCGACCAAGGCCGAACAGAAGACGCGCGCGAAGCACCATGCCAAGACCGTGCGCAAGGAGCGCAAGGGCGAACGCCGCAATCGCGGGGCGGCCCGGACCGGCAAGCCGGCGGGCAAGCGGCCCGGCCCGAAGAAGCGTTGATGCCTCTCAACACATCAAGGCCCCTCCCCTTCAGGGGAGGGGTTGGGGTGGGGGCCATCCCCACGCCGTTCGCCTGCGGCACGCCCCCACCCCCTACCCCTCCCCTGAAGGGGAGGGGCTGAAAAGATGCATCCCAACGCCGCATATCGCTGGGAAGACTGCGCCGCGATGCGCGCGCTGGTGGCGGAACTCGGCTTCGGTCAATTGTTCGCCGCCACGCCCGACGGGCCGCGCGTGGCACAGGTGCCGGTAGTGTGGCTCGACGACGATACGCTGGGGCTGCACGTCGCGCGCGGCAACGGGATCGCGCGGCATCTCGACGGTGCGACGGGGCTGTTCACCGTGCTCGGCCCGGACGGCTATGTCAGTCCCGACTGGTACGGGCTCGGGCCGGATCAGGTGCCGACCTGGAACTATGTCGCGGTCGAATTGGAAGGCACGATGCGGCGGATGAGCGACCAGGATCTGGTCGCGCAACTCGACCGGCTTTCAGCCGAGCAGGAGGCGAAGCTCGCGCCCAAGACGCCCTGGACCCGCGACAAGATGGACCCCGGATTGTTCGGCAGGCTGACCACCGCGATCATCGGCTTCCGGCTGGAAATCGCGGCGTGGCGCGGGACGCTGAAGCTCGGGCAGAACAAGCCGGAGGCGGCGCGGCTGGCGGCCGCCTCCGGCGCGGACGCATCGGGCCGCCGCGGCATCGCGCACTGGATGCGCAACCTGTGACGCGGCTCGCGATCTTCGACTGCGACGGGACGCTGGTCGACAGCCAGGCGAACATCTGCCGCGCGGTCGAGGAAGCCTTTGTCGAGGCGCGCATCGCCGTGCCGCCGCGCGACGCGATCCGGCGGATCGTCGGGCTGAGCCTGGTCGAGGCGATGCAGGCGCTGCTGCCCGATGCGAGCGATGCCGATCATCGCATTCTGGCCCAGGCGTATAAGGACCAGTTCGTCGCGATGCGGGCGAGGGGCGCGCTCGACGAGGAGCCGTTGTTCGACGGGATCGGCGACCTGGTGCGGAACCTTGCCGACCAGGGCTGGCTGCTCGGCGTCGCGACGGGCAAGTCCGACCGCGGGCTCGCGCTCATCCTCGCCGCGCACGACCTTTCCCGACATTTCGTCACGCTCCAGACGGCCGATCGGCATCCGTCCAAGCCGCACCCGTCGATGATCGCGGCGGCCCTCGCCGAGGCCGGCGCCGACCCGCTGCGCACCGCGATGATCGGCGACACCACCTATGACGTCATGATGGCGGTCAATGCCGGGGTGCGCGCGATCGGGGTCGGCTGGGGCTATCACGAACCGGACGAGCTGACCGCGGCGGGCGCGCACGGCGTGGCGCTTGCGGTCGCCGACCTGCCGCATCATCTGGAGGCGTGATGACCGAGCCTTCCCATGCGCAATCGCGCAACCGCTACTTCCTGATCGGCGCCGCGCGGCTGGCGGGAATCGCCGGCGCGGTGTTCGGCATCGTGCTGATCGCGCGGTTCGAGCAATGGCCGCTCAAGCTGCTCGGCGGGGCGATCGTGCTGTCGGCGATCTATATGTCATGGACGATCCCCGCCGCGCTGGCGCATCGCTGGGCGACGCCGGGCAATGTCCGGACCAACCGCCGCCGGCCGCCCAGACAGCCGAAATGAAGCGGTTCTGGCAGGAGGTGACGGTCGACGCCGAGCGTGGCGTGCGGCTCGACGGCAAGCCGGTGCGCACGCCCGGCCGGCTGCCGCTGGTGCTGCCGACCGACGCGCTGGCCGCAGCGGTGGCCGACGAATGGCGCAGCGTCGCGGGCGAGATCGATCCGCGCGCGATGCCGCTGACCGGCCTCGCCAATGCCGCGATCGAGCGCATCGCCGCCGACCCCGCGCTGTTCGCCGCCAACCTGGCCGCTTATGCCGAAAGCGACCTGCTCTGCTATCGCGCCGACGCGCCGCCGGAACTGGCCGCGCGGCAAGCGGCGGCATGGGACCCGCCGCTCGCCTGGGCGACGCAGCGCTACGACGTGCATTTCGACGTCACGACCGGGGTGATGCACCGGCCCCAGCCCGACGCGACGATCGAGCGGCTGGCGATCGCGGTGTCGGCGCGCGACGCGTTCGAGCTTGCCGGGCTGTCGCCCGTCGTCACGATCACCGGATCGCTGGTGCTCGGCCTCGCGCTGATCGAGCGGGCGATGGACGCGGAAGCCGTGTGGGCGGCCGCCAACCTCGACGAGGATTGGCAGGCCGAGCAATGGGGCGAGGATACGCTGGCCGCGCAAGCCCGCGCGGCGCATCGCGCCGAGTTCGACGCGGGCGTGCGTTTCCTGACGCTAGCCCGCGGCTGACGCCACCCGACGCGGCGCCCAGGGCCAGACCGTCCAAATTGCCGCCCCGGCCAGAATGAAAGCCGCGAGGGCGAGCGGCGCGCACCATCAGCACCAGCGCGATCGTCGCGACGACGTCGTCCAGCCCCAGCCGCGCGCCAGGCACCGCGTAGAACGGATCGCTCCTGGTCACGAATTTGGTTGCCATGCTTTGCATCGCCAGCACCCCGCCCGCCGCGAACAGGGGAACAAGCACCAGCACCGATCGCGCAATCCATTTGTGCCATGAGAACCGCCGCGCATGCGCGGTCCAGCTCTGTGCCATGACCAGCACTACCCACAGGCTCGCGGTCACGCCGTGCGCGTGAAAGGCGAAGCTCGCCGCCGGCAGGTCACCGAAATAATGCGGCGTGAACGCCACCGCGATTGCCGGCAGCAGGACGAGCAGGATCACGTAATGGGCGTAACGGTATGGCATTCGACACTCCCCCCGAGGTCGAATCGATGCCTACTACATTTCCGGCAAGCGGCGAATAAACCCGATCATTCCGCGCTGGCGTGAACGCTTGAGGCGTTCGGCGGTCAGGATCGTCTGGACGCACTCATAGCAGTCGTCGAGGTCGTCATTGACCAGCACGTAGTCGTAACCGTCCCAATGGCTGACCTCGCCCAGCGCGCGGTCCATGCGGTTGTCGATCACCGCCTGGCTGTCGGTCGCCCGCTTTTCCAGCCGCTCGCGCAAGGTCTTGAGCCCCGGCGGCAGGATGAACACGCGCACGACGTCGCCGCCCGCGAGCTGGAACAATTGCTGCGCGCCCTGCCAGTCGATGTCGAACAGGATGTCGCGCCCGTTCTCCAGGTCCTTGAACACCGTATCGCGCGGAGTGCCGTAGCGATTATCGCCCATCACCCGCGCCCATTCGAGGAACTGGTCGTCCTCGACCATCTGGCGGAAGGTCGCGGTGTCGACGAAATGATAGTCCTGGCCGTCGACCTCGCCCTCGCGGATCGGCCGCGTGGTGTAGGACACCGACATCTTGAGCTTGTTGCGCTCTTCCTTGAGCAGCCGCCTGGCGATCGTCGACTTGCCCGCCCCGGAGGGCGACGACAGCACGAACATCAAGCCACGGCGCTTGAAGCTCTTGGGTTGCGACGAACGGTGATCGACCATGTGCGCCTTTGGCGCGGGGCGTCGCCCGCCGTCAAGGCGAGTCGCACGCTATTCGGTCACGCCGCGCGACCAGGGTTACTTCGCAAAACGGCCGGACCTGGATAGTTAAGCATATGCTTAGCGAATCGAACCTGCTCGACCGCGTCTTTCAGGCGCTCGCCGATCCCACGCGCCGGGCGATCGTCGAGCGGCTGGTGCAACGGCCGATGACCGTCAGCGCGCTCGCGGCGCCGTTCGCCATGTCTCTGCCCGCAGTGATGCAGCATCTCGCCGTGCTGGAGACCGCCGGACTGGTCCGCTCGCACAAGGAAGGCCGCGTCCGGACCTGCGTGATCGATCCCGTCGCGATGCGATTGGTCGAGCATTGGATCGACGATCGCCGGCGCGACAGGCGGCGGCCGTTCGAGAGACTGGACGAGTATCTGGCGGTGGCCGACTAGCGGCCGACCATATCCTCCGGGCGGACGACTCGGTCGAACGTCGCTTCGTCGACCAGCCCGAGGTCGAGTCCCGCCTCCTTGAGCGTCATGCCCTTCTCATGCGCGTGCTTGGCGATCTTCGCGGCATTGTCATAGCCGATCTCGGGCGCGAGCGCGGTGACCAGCATCAGCGAGCGGTCGACCAGTTCGGCGATGCGCCGCCGATCGGGCTCCAGCCCCGCGACGCAGCGCTCGGCGAAGCTTTCCATCCCGACCGCGAGCAGATCGATCGCGCGCAGCACCGCCGCGCCGATCATCGGCTTGAACACGTTGAGTTCCAGATGTCCCTGCATCCCGCCGACCGTCACCGCCTGATGGTTGCCGATCACTTGGGCGGCCACCATCGTCAGCATCTCGCACTGGGTCGGGTTGACCTTGCCCGGCATGATCGAGCTGCCCGGCTCGTTCGCGGGCAGCGCCAGCTCACCGATCCCCGAACGCGGGCCGGAGCCGAGCAGGCGGATGTCGTTGGCGATCTTGGTCAGCGCGACCGCCAGCGTGTTGAGCGTGCCCGACAGATGGACGAGCGGGTCGTTCGACGCGAGCGCCTCGAACGCATTTTCCGCCGGCACGAACGGATGCCCGGTGATTTCGACCAGCGCCGCGCAGAACTCGCCGGCAAATCCCCTGGGCGCATTGAGCCCCGTCCCCACCGCGGTGCCGCCCTGCGCCAGCCGGTTGGTGCCGTTGACGATCCCCGGCTCGATCCGCCGCCCGCAGCGATAGACCTGGTTGGCGTAGCCGGAGAACTCCTGCCCGAGCGTCAGCGGCGTCGCGTCCTGCAGGTGCGTCCGGCCGATCTTGACGATGCCGTCCCACGCCTCGGCCTTCGTTTGCAGCGCGTCCTTGAGTCGATGCAGCGCCGGGAACAGCCGGTTGGTCACCGCCAGCGACGCCGCGATGTGCAACGCGGTCGGGAAGCTGTCGTTCGACGACTGGCTCATGTTGACGTGGTCGTTGGGGTGGACCGGCGCCTTGCCGCCGCGCGTGCCCGTCAGCATCTCGTTGGCGCGGCCGGCGATCACCTCGTTGACGTTCATGTTCGATTGCGTGCCGCTGCCCGTCTGCCAGATGACGAGCGGGAACTGGTCGTCGAGCTTGCCCGCGACGACCTCCGCCGCTGCCGCCTCGATCGCATCGGCGAGGTCGGGCGCAAGGCCGTGCCGCCGATTCACCCGCGCCGCCGCCTGCTTCACCAGCGCCAGCGCGTGGACGATCGCGATCGGCATGCGTTCGGTCGGCGGGAACGGGAAGTTCTCGATCGACCGCTGGGTCTGCGCACCCCAGTAAGCAGCCGCCGGGACGTCGATCGGGCCGAGCGAGTCGGTTTCAGTGCGGGTTTCGGTCACAACCACTTCCGTCATGCCGGACCTGATCCGGCATCCCGCTTCTTCCGCCGGCTGAAGGAGCGGGACCCCGGCTCAAGGCCGGGGTGAAGAGGAAAACTATTTCTTTCTTTTGAAATCCACGCTGACAACGTTCGACCCGTCCTCGACCCGCTCGATCGGATCGTTCTCCGCCTCGTCGTGCGGCTCCGGCCCTTCCGGTTCCTCCTGCGCCTGGAAGCGCAGCTCGAAATTGACCGCAGGGTCGTGGAACCCGGTGATCGCCGAATAGGGGATGTCGAGCTTCGACGGCACCTGGTTGAAGCTCAGGCCGACCGAGAACCGCTCGTCATCGACCGTCAGGTCCCAGTAGCGGTTCTGCAGGACGATCGTCATCTCGTCCGGGAACCGCTCGATCAGGCGCGACGGGATGTCGACGCCGGGCGCCTGGGTCTTGAAGGTGATGTAGAAATGATGGTCGCCGGGTAGCCCGCCGCCCGCCGCGACCGACCCCAGCACGCGGCCGACCACGGCACGCAACGCCTCCTGGACGATCTCGTCATAGGGAATCAGGCTGTCGGGCAATTGCTCGCTCATGCGCCTTCGGTAACCAATGCTTGGGCCGGGTCAAGATTGCATGCGGATCGACACGCACATATGGGGGCGCCATGCGCAGCGCGACGATCAGCCGCAGGACGAGCGAAACCGCGATCCATGTCACCGTCGATCTCGACGGCACGGGCACGTACGCGGTGTCGACCGGGATCGGTTTCTTCGATCACATGCTCGAACAATTGAGCCGGCATTCGCTGATCGACCTCGACGTAAAGACCGTCGGCGACCTGCATATCGACCAGCATCATACGGTCGAGGATACCGGGCTCGCGATCGGCGAGGCGATCGCGAAGGCGCTGGGCGAGAAGCGCGGCATCCGGCGCTATGCCGACGCGCTGTCGCCGATGGACGAGACGCTGACCCGCGTCGCGCTCGACATATCGGGGCGGCCGTTCCTGGTATGGAAGACCGAATTCTCGCAAAAGCGGCTCGGCGAGATGGACACCGAGATGTTCGAGCATTTCTTCCACTCGTTCGCGCAGACCGCCGGAATCACGCTGCATATCGAGACGCTGTACGGGTCAAACAACCACCATATCGCGGAGGCCGCGTTCAAGGGCCTGGCGCGCGCCTTGCGCGAAGCGGTCGAGATCGATCCGCGCAAGGCCGACGCGATTCCGAGCACGAAGGGAAGCCTATGAAAGCCCCTCCCCTTCAGGGGAGGGGTTGGGGGTGGGGGCGTGCCGTCTCACCGAGCCCGTCGCGTGTGGATAGCCCCCACCCCAACCCCTCCCCTGAGCCGAAGGCGGCCGTAGGCCAACGGGAGGGGCGAGCATGACCGTCGCCCTGATCGATTACGGCGCGGGGAACCTGCATTCGGTCGCGAACGCGCTGAAGGCGGCGGGGGCGCAGGATATTGTGGTGACCGATGATCCCGAAATGGTGGCGAAGGCCGATCGCATCGTGTTGCCCGGCGTCGGTGCGTTCGGGGCGTGCGCGTCCGCGTTGCGCGGCGTCGATGGAATGGTCGATGCGCTCGAACAACGCGTGCGCGGTGAAGGCGCACCATTCCTGGGCATTTGCGTCGGCATGCAATTGATGGCCGATATGGGCGAGGAAATGGGCGAACATCCCGGTCTCGGCTGGATTTCGGGCCGCGTCCGGCCCCTGACGCCGAGCGATCCGACCGCCAAGGTGCCACACATGGGCTGGAACGATGTCCGCCCGACCGCGTCGCACCCGCTGATCGAACCGGGCGAGGCCTATTTCCTCCATTCCTTCGCGTTCGAGGGCGACGATGTGGTCGCGACCACCGACCATGCCGGCCCGGTCGTCGCGGCGATCGCGCGCGACAATCTGGCGGGCGTGCAGTTTCACCCCGAAAAGAGCCAGCGTTACGGGCTCGACCTGCTGGAAAGGTTTCTCGCATGGCGGCCTTGAAGCACCTCCCCGGCACGGGGAGGGGGACCGCCGACCGCAGGTCGGTGGTGGAGGGGGCCTCTCCACCAGCGAATTGCCTGCCGCCCTCCCCCTCCACCAAGCCGCTTCGCGCCTTGGTCCCCCTCCCCGTTCCGGGGAGGTTTTAGAGGTATTATGAGCCTGATCGTCTTCCCCGCGATCGACCTGAAGGGCGGCAATGTCGTGCGGCTGTCCGAGGGCGACATGGCGTCGGCCACGGTCTACGGCAGCGACCCGGTCGCGCAGGCGCTGGCGTTCGCCGAAGCGGGCGCGCAGCACCTCCATATGGTCGACCTCGACGGCGCGTTCGCGGGCGAATCGGTCAATGGCGAGGTGGTTCGCGCCGTGGTCGCGGCCTTCCCCGGCCACGTCCAGCTCGGCGGCGGCGTGCGCGACCGCGCGGCGATCGAGGGCTGGTTCGACGCCGGGGTCGCGCGGCTGGTGATCGGCACCGCGGCGCTAGAAAACCCCGATCTGGTGCGCGGCGCGGCGCGCGATTTTCCCGGCGGGATCGTCGTGGCCGTCGATGCGAAAGACGGCATGGTCGCGACGCGCGGCTGGGCCGATGTGTCGGATGTCGAAGTAACCGACATGGCCCGCCGGTTCGAGGACGCGGGGGTCGCCGCCTTGCTGTTCACCGATGTCGGGCGCGACGGGCTGCTCAAGGGCTGCAACGTCCAGGCGACGGTCGACCTGGCCCGCGCGGTGGATATCCCCGTGATCGCCAGCGGCGGGGTGAGCGGGATCGGCGACATCCACATGCTCGCGCTCCATGCGCGGGACGGGATCGAGGGCGTCATCACCGGCCGCGCGCTGTATGATGGCCGGCTCGATCTCGCGACGGCGATTTCCGTGGCGGCAGGCGCATGATGGCGCGCGCGGAGGCGCATCAACGCCGTAGGCACTATATATCTCGCGCAAAATATCTCGCGCGAAGACGCGAAGGCGCAAAGGCGGGAGGACAGCATCTTTGCGCCTTCGCGTCTTCGCGCGAAAAAATTCATGCGGCTGCGCCGCCCCTGCGCGAACGATGACCGTCCGGGCGCGCGTGATCCCCTGTCTCGACGTGGCGAACGGCCGCGTGGTGAAGGGCGTCAATTTCGTCGACCTGCGCGACGCCGGCGATCCGGTCGAGCAGGCGCAGGCCTATGACGCGGCGGGCGCGGACGAGCTGTGCTTCCTCGACATCACCGCCAGCCATGAGGCGCGGGGGACGATCCTCGATGTCGTGCGGCGGACGGCGGCGGTGTGCTTCATGCCGCTGACGGTCGGTGGCGGGGTGCGGTCGGTCGAGGATGCGCGCGCGCTGTTGCTGGCGGGAGCCGACAAGGTCGCGGTCAATTCGGCGGCGGTGGCGCGGCCCGAACTGGCCAGCGCGATGGCCGAGCGGTTCGGCAGCCAGTGCGTCGTCGCCTCGGTCGATGCGCGGGCGTCGGGGGACGGCTGGGAAGTCTTCACCCATGGCGGGCGCAAGCCGACCGGGATCGACGCGGTGGCGCACGCGCTGCGGCTCGCGGAGCTGGGCGCGGGCGAATTGCTGATCACCAGCATGGACCGTGACGGGACGCGCGACGGCTACGACCTCGACCTGATCCGCGCGATCGCCGACCGGGTGAGCGTGCCGGTGGTGGCATCGGGCGGCGTCGGCGGGTTGGGCGATCTCGTCGCCGGCATCCGCGACGGCCATGCGAGCGCGGTGCTGGCCGCCAGCATCTTCCATTTCGGCGAGGCGAGCATCGCCGACGCGCACCGCGCGCTGGCGGCGGCGGGGATTCCGGTCCGTACACCTCTTTCATAACCGTCACCCCGGACTTGATCCGGGGTCCCGCTTTTACGCCCGGCAACAAGAAGCGGGATGCCGGATCAAGTCCGGCATGACGAAAAGTTAAGGGGCCGGGACTAGAAGATGTCCGCCATGCGCTTCGCCCTGCCCCTGCTGCTGCTCGCCACCCCGGCCCTCGCCCAGGTGCCGCCGCACAGCGGGGTGATCCACACGCGCAGCATGCCCGAACTGTCGGATATCGCCTTGTTCGTGATGGCGGTGGCCGGCGTGTGGCTGGTGCGCCGCGCGCTGCGCAAGCGCTTCAGGCAGCGCGAGAGCAACGCCGAGGATTGACGCCGCCGCCCCGTGCGGGCAGCGATCCCGCATGGCCGACGACCCGCTCGACGCGCTCGACGCGCTGATCCGTTCCCGCAAGGGCAGCGATCCCGCCAGCTCGTACACCGCGCAATTGTTCGCCAGGGGACGCGCCAAGATCGCGCAGAAGGTGGGCGAAGAGGCGGTCGAAACGGTGATCGCCGCGATGGACGGCAACGCGACCGCGCTGACCGGCGAAGCGGCCGACCTGATCTATCACCTGCTCGTCCTGCTCGCCGATGCCGGCCTGTCGCTTGACCACGTCCGCGCGGAACTGGCGCGGCGCGCGGGCACCTCCGGCCTGACCGAAAAAGCCAACAGGAACGCCTGATGCCGATCGACGCGACCCAGCCCTATGACGACCAGAACATCTTCGCCCGGATCCTGCGCGACGAGATACCGTCGAAGCGCGTGTACGAGGACCGATGGGCGATCGCGTTCCACGACATCGCTCCCCTGGCGCCGGTCCATATCCTGGTGATCCCGACCGGGCCCTATGTCTCGTGGGACGATTTCAGCGCGCGGGCATCGGCCGACGAGATCGCCGGTTTCGTCCGCGCGGTGGGCGCCGTGGCCCGCGACCTCGGGCTCGTCGCGCCGGGCTATCGCCTGCTCGCCAATATCGGGACCGACAGCGGCCAGGAAGTCCCGCACCTCCACGTCCACCTGTTCGGCGGCCGGGCGATGGGGCCGATGCTCGCCCGATAGGGGATTGCCTACCCGGCGTTTGCGGCTAGGCTCCGCGCCCAACAAGCAAATGACAAGGTTAGGGGTGGCCCAATCATGATTTTCGACCGCGTTAAACCGTTGGACGCGATCCTCGCGACCGCCGAGAAGAAAGGGCTGCACCGAACGCTCGGCGCGTTCCAGCTGACCATGCTCGGCATCGGCGCGGTGATCGGCACCGGTATCTTCGTGCTGACGTCCGAGGCCGCGCAAAAGGCCGGGCCGGGCATGTTGCTCAGCTTCGTGCTCGCCGGTTTCGTCTGCGCGGTTGCCGCACTCTGCTATTCCGAACTCGCCTCGATGATCCCGGTCGCGGGATCGGCCTATACCTACACGTACGGCGTCGTGGGCGAATTGCTGGCGTGGATGGTCGGCTGGGCGCTGATCCTGGAATATGCGGTCGGCGCCAGCGCCGTTGCGGTCGGCTGGTCGGGCTATCTGGTCGGCTTGCTCAAGAATTCCGTGGGGATAGACATACCGCTCTGGATATCCGCCGGGCCGAGTTCGGGGGGCATCATCAATCTGCCGGCGGTGCTGATCTCGCTGCTCGTCACCTGGCTGCTCGTGATCGGCACGACGGAGAGCGCGCGCGTCAACGCCGCCCTCGTGGTGATCAAGGTAACCGCGCTGACCGTGTTCATCGCGCTGTCGGTGCCGGTGATGAACATGGAACACTTCCAGCCGCTGATGCCGACCGGCGTGGCCGGCGTCGCGGGCGCCGCCGCGTCGATCTTCTTCGCCTATGTCGGGTTCGACGCGGTTTCGACCGCGGCTGAGGAAACCAAGAACCCGCAACGCAACGTGCCGATCGGCCTGATCGGCAGCCTGGTGATCTGCACCATCTTCTACCTGCTCGTCGCGTCGGGCGCGATCGGTGCGACGAGCGACGTCACGTTCGCGCAGCCGGTACGCGACGCCGCCGGCGCCTTGCTCAGCCCGGGCAGTTCGGAACTGACCACGCGTTGCCAGGAACTCGCCGGATTGGGCCACGAGCCGCTGTCCTGCTCGCATGAAGCGCTGGCGCATGTCCTGCGGTCGATTGGCTGGGTGAAGGTCGGCAATCTGATCGGCCTCGCCGCCTTCCTCGCGCTGCCGTCGGTCGTGCTGATGATGATGTTCGGCCAGATCCGCGTGTTCTTCGCGATGGCCCGCGACGGCCTGCTGCCCGAAAAGCTGGCGTCGGTTCACCCGCGCTATCACACGCCGCACGTCATGACGATCGTCACCGGCGTGGTGGTGACCTTCGCCGCTGCGTTCCTGCCGGTGGGCAGGCTGGCCGACTTCTCGAATTCGGGCACATTGTTCGCGTTCGCGATGGTCGCCGTCTCGATCCTGGTCCTGCGGCGGACCGATCCGGGCCGCAACCGGCCGTTCCGCACGCCGGCCGTATGGGTGGTGGCGCCGTTGGCGATCGCGGGCTGTCTGTACCTGTTCTTCTCGCTACCGTGGCAGGCGATGGCCGTGCTGCCGGGCTGGGGCGCGGTCGGCCTGCTGATCTACTTCCTCTACAGCCGCAGCCGCAGCCATGTCGGCCGGGGCATCATCGACGTGGTCGACGATCCGTCGATGCTGCCGGAAACCGCCCGCCCGCTGGACTGACCGGCGACGCGGACCAAACGAACAAGGCCGGGGATCGCTCCCCGGCCTTTTTCGTTGCTTTCAACCGGTCCTTGTGCTCCTGCGAAAGCAGGAGCCCAGAGCCACGGGCGACACGGCTTGAGACCCTGGGCTCCTGCTTTCGCAGGAGCGCGATTCTACCTGATTCGGACGTACTCTAGGCGCCGCTCAACCGAGCTTCTGCGCCACCAGCGCCTTGATGTCGGCGACCGGGCGCGGGCCGATATGGCCGATGCATTCGGCGGCGCAGATCGCGCCCATCCGCAAGCTTGTCGCGAGGTCGCGGCCCTGCGCCTGGCCCGCCAGGAAGCCGGCGGCGAACAGGTCGCCGGCGCCGGTCGTGTCGACCACATCGTCGATCGGCTCGGCGGGGATGCGAGCGTGCTCGCCGTCCTTATGCGCTTCCGCCCCGGCCGCGCCGTGGGTGCAGACCAGCAGCGGCACCCGCGCCGACAGCGCTTCGACCGCCGCCTTGACGTCCTCGTCCTGCATCATCGCGCGGACCTCGTTGTCGTTGGCGAACAGGATATCGATCTGCCCGGCGTCGATCAGCTCGAAGAACTCGTCGCGATGCCCCTCCACCACGAACACGTCGGACAGGGTCAGCGCGACCTTGCGCCCCGCCCCGCGCGCCATCGCGATCGACCGCTTCATCGCCGCGCGCGACTGGTCGGCGTTCCACAGATAGCCTTCGAGATAGAGGATCGCGCCCGCCGCGATCGTCGCCTGGTCGATCGCGGCTTCGGGCAGGAACTGCGCCGCGCCGAGGAAGGTGTTCATCGTCCGCTGGCCATCGGGCGTGATGAGGATCAGGCAGCGCCCGGTCGGATCGCCGCCGGTCGCGGCGGGCGTCGCGAAGTGGACGCCGAGCGACTGGACGTCGTGCGCGAAGACCTTGCCCAGCTGGTCGTCGGCGACCTGGCCGATGAAGCCGGTGGCGTGGCCCAGCGCGGCGAGGCCCGCGATCGTGTTGGCGGCCGATCCGCCCGACACTTCGCTCCCCGGCCCCATCCGCGAATAGAGATCGTCGGCCACCGCGGGATCGAAGATCAGCTGCATGCCGCCCTTGGTCATGCCTTCGGCGACGATGAACTCGTCGGTCGCTTGCGCAAGGATATCGACGATCGCGTTGCCGATCGCGACGACGTCATAGGTCGGGCTGGTCAATTCATGTCTCCGGAAAATGGTTGGCCGCGCCCTACGCACCTCGCTAGACCCGCGCAACGATGTTTCGTGCAGTGCTCCTGTCGCTCGGCGATCTGACCGACCCCGCGATCCTGCGCGTGTTCGTGAAGACCATCCTGCTGACGCTCGTCATCTTCCTGTTGCTCGGCGCGGGGTTGTGGTTCGCGACGCGCTGGCTGGTGATCGACCGGCTCGGCTGGGACGAGAGTACCGGCGACCTGGCGGCGATCAGCGGGTTTCTGGCGATGCTGCTGTTCGGCTGGGTATTGTTCCGCGCGATCGCGGTGGCGGTGATCGGGTTGTTCGGCGACGCGATCGTGATCGCGGTCGAACGGCGCCACTATCCCGAAGCCCTGGCGAGCGCACGCCAGGTGCCGATGGCGCGATCGATGGCGCTGGGGCTGCGATCGGCGGGGCGGGCGCTGCTGGTCAACATCGTCCTCGCGCCGATCTACGTCATATTGCTGGTGACCGGGTTCGGCACGCCGCTGCTGTTCTACGCCGCGAACGGCTGGCTGCTCGGCGCCGATCTGGGGGAGATGGTCGCGGCGCGGCATCTGTCGAAACCCGGGATGAAGCAATGGGCGCGCGATACGCGTTGGGCGCGCTGGGACCTGGGCGTGATCGTCGCGGCGTTGCTGAGCGTGCCGATCATCAACCTGGTCGCCCCCGTGCTCGGCGCGGCGATGGCGACGCATTTGTTCCATGGGAGACGGCGATGAGCAGGGCGATGATAGTGGCGACGGGGCTGTTGCTCGCGGGCTGCGGGGAAGCCGCGATCCCGCGCCCGGCGACCATCGCCCCCGTCGTGCCACGGCCGATCCCGACGACGGGGCTCGAACGCGTGATGGGGCGGGACGCCGCCGAACTGACGCGCACGTTCGGCAGCCCGGACGCCGATGTCCGCGAAGGAACAGCCCGCAAGCTGCAATTCAAGGGGCCGATCTGCGTGCTCGACACCTATCTGTATCCGCCCAAAGGCGGCGGCGAGGTGACCGTGACCTATGTCGATACGCGCCAGCCCGACGGCAGCCCGATCGACCGCGCGAGCTGCGTCGCGGCGCTGGCGCGAAGGGGTGGGGGGAAGTGACGTCTTCCTGGCCCCTCCCCTTCAGGGGAGGGGTTGGGGGTGGGGCCTGGCCGTCTCACCGAGCCCGTCGCCCGTTGCACTCCCCCACCCCAGCCCCTCCCCTGAAGGGGAGGGGCTTAGTTGATCCAGCGCCCAACCTGCTGCGTCACGGACAACGTCCGACGGGTCATCACGCAGCGCCTGTAGAGCGGGAGCCAACGCCGCGTCGCCGCTATTGCCCGCCGCATAGGCCGCGTTACGCACCATCCGGTCGCGGCCAATGCGCTTGATCGGCGATCCCGCGAACACCTGGCGGAACTCCACATCGTCGAGGGCGAGCAATCCCGCCAGGTCCGGCGCGACGAGTTCGGCGCGCGGCAGGAAGGCGCGATTGGCCGCCGCAGCGCCGGCGAACTTGTTCCACGGGCACACCGCCAGGCAATCGTCGCAGCCATAGATGCGGTTGCCAAGGGCGCTACGGAACTCCTCCGGCACCGGCCCCTTATGCTCGATCGTCAGGTACGAGATGCAGCGCCGCGCATCGAGCCGGTACGGCGCGGGAAAAGCGTCGGTCGGGCAGGCACGCTGACAGGCGTCGCACGAGCCGCAGCGGTCGTTCCCAGGCCGCGACGGCGCGAGGTCGAGCGTGGTGTAGATCGCGCCGAGGAACAGCCAGCTGCCATGGTCGCGGCTGACCAGGTTGGTGTGCTTGCCCTGCCAGCCCAGCCCGGCCGCCTCGGCCAGCGGCTTTTCCATCACCGGAGCGGTATCGACGAACACCTTGAGGTCGCTGCCCGGCGCTTCGGCGACGATCCACCGCGCCAGTGCCTTGAGCGCACGCTTGACGACATCGTGATAGTCCGCACCTTGCGCATAGACCGAAATCCGCCCGCGTCCCCCCTCGCCCGCCAGCGCCAGCGGGTCGCGGCCGGGCGCATAGCTCATCCCCAGCGCGATCACGCTCCTGACCTCCGGCCACAAGCCGGCGGGCGCGGCACGCTGAGCGCTGCGCTCCTCCATCCAGATCATCCCGCCGTGACGCCCCTCGTCGAGCCATTGCCGCAGCCGCGCGCCGGCCAGCGGCGCGGCGTCGGCGCGCGCGACGCCGATCGCGGCGAAACCCAGCATTAACGCCTCGGCCCGCAACCGGTCCTCGAATGGCCTTTCGTGATCCACACGGCCCCGCTACCACGATATGCCAGAACAAAGGGATAGGTTGCGTGTCACAAACTCTGGCGGTCACCGCCACCGGGCTTGTCAAGAAATTCGGGCAGCGGCGCGTGGTCGACGGTGTCGACCTGGCCGTCCCGGCGGGGACGATCTACGGCGTGCTCGGCCCCAACGGCGCGGGCAAGACCACCACGCTGCGCATGCTGCTGGGCATCATCGAGCCCGACGAGGGCGAGCGCACCCTGCTCGGCCACGACCGCCCGCGCGAGGCGAGCGACCGGGTCGGCTATCTGCCCGAGGAGCGCGGCCTCTACCCGGCGATGAAGGCGCGCGAGGCGATCGCGTTCATGGGCGCGTTGCGCGGCCTGCCGTGGAACGTCGGGCGCAAGCGCGCGGTCGAACTGATGGAGAATGCCGGGCTCGATTATGCGGTCGACACCAAGATCCGCAAATTGTCGAAGGGCATGGCGCAGCTCGTCCAGTTGCTCGGCTCTGTGGTGCACCAGCCCGATCTGCTGGTGCTCGACGAGCCCTTTTCGGGGCTCGATCCGGTCAATCAGGAAAATCTGGAGAAGCTGATCCGGGCCGAGCAGGCGCGCGGCGCGACGGTGCTGTTTTCGACCCACGTGATGGCGCATGCCGAGCGGCTGTGCGACCGGCTCGCGATCATCGCCGGGGGCAAGCGCCGGTTCGAAGGCACGGTGAACGACGCGCGCGGGCGCTTGCCGATGCAGGCGCATTACACGCCCGAACGCGACGACCCGTCGATCGCGCGCATCCTGCCCGCCGACGCGCGGCACAACGGGCATGAATGGATATTTTCGGTGCCCGATGGCGGGATCGAGGACATGCTGCGGCTGTTGACGCAATCGGGGCACGGCGTCGCCGGCCTGTCGATCGAACGGCCGGGGCTGCACGATGCGTTCGTCAAGATCGTCGGGCCGGAAGCGCTCGCCGACGCCGAAGCCCAATTGCAGGGGGAGCCGCTGTGATGGCCGCCGGTTCGCTCCGCCGCCAGATTCGTCAGGCGCTCACCGTCGCGCGGCGCGATTTCATCGCGACCGTCTTCACCCCGACCTTCCTGATCTTCCTGCTGTCGCCACTGCTCACGATCGCGTTCGGCGCGATGGGCGGGCTCGGTGCGTCCAAGATGACGCAGAGCGTGATCGACCGCAGCAAGCTGATCGTGCTGACCGCGCCCGACCGCACCCCGGCGATCCAGGCGGTCGATGCTCAGCTGCGCGCCGTGTTCGGCCGCGGCGACGCGCCGCCGCCGCTCGAATTCAAGCTGCCCGAACCCGATCCGGAAAAGCAGGCGCGCTCCCTGATCGGCAGCCGCGAGGGCGACGTCGACGCGGTGATCTATGGCCCGCTCGACGCGCCGCACATCCTCTACGGCAATGGCGCGGCGGACGAGGCGAATTACCTCGCGGCGCTCGCCGACCAGGTGTTGCGCACCGACCGCGTCGGATCGACGGCGCCGCTCAGCAAGCCGGTCAAGGTCGCGGTCAAGCAGACCCAGGTGACCGTTTCCGGCCACGGCACGGCGGCGTTCATGGCGGTGATGGCGATCTTCCTGCTGACCCTGTTCCTCGCGGGCCTCACGATCGGCACGATGGCGGAAGAGCGCAACAACAAGGTGATCGAGGTGCTGGCCGCCGCGGTGCCGCTCGAATCGGTGTTCGTCGGCAAGCTGATCGGCATGTTCGGCGTCGCCTTGCTGTTCGTCGGATTCTGGGGAACCGTGGTGACGCAGGTCACCAGCGCGCTGCCGGCGGGCATGGCGGCGGAGCTGGCGCAAGTCGCGCCGGCGGTCGGCAAGCCGATGTTCGCCTTGCTGTTCCTGATCTATTTCGTGATGTCCTATCTGCTGGTCGGCGCCGCCTATCTGATCCTCGGCGCGCAGGCGTCGACCCAGCGCGAATTGCAGATGATGTCGTTGCCGATGACATTCGTGCAGATGGGCATGGTCGGGCTGGCCAGCGCCGCCGCGGCCAATCCAGGCAGCACGGTCGCGCTGGCCGCCGCGATCTTCCCGTTCAGCTCGCCGATGGCGATGGCCGCCCAGGCGGCCAATTCACCGTCGCTCTGGCCGCACATCGTCGCGATCGCCTGGCAATTGCTGTGGGTGTCGGTGGTGATCTGGCTCGGCGCGCGCTGGTTCCGGCGCGGGGTGCTCAAATCGGGCAGCGGGACGAAGCGATCGGGGAACCGCTGAGCGCATCGCTATTGACATCCATGTAAGTATAAGGTTGGTTCACCCCGGATATGGGAGAGTGGGCGATGGCGACCAAATCGCACGAAGAAGTCATGGACATGGTCAAGAACGGTCCGACCTACCGATATGACGGCCCGATCGACCCGCTCGACGTCAGCCGCGCCGAACTCTATCGCGACGATACGTGGCAGGCGCCGTTCGAGGAACTGCGCGCCAAGGCCCCGGTGTACCGCGTCGAGGGATCGGACTTCGGCCCCTATTGGTCGGTCTCCACCTACAAGCCGATCGTCGAGGCCGAATCGCTCCCCGAAATCTTCTCGTCCGAAGCCGGCGGCATCACGCTGGCCGACATGATCCCCGACAGCGACGTGAAGATGCCGATGTTCATCGCGATGGACCGGCCCAAGCATACCGGCCAGCGCCGCACCGTCGCCCCCGCCTTCACGCCGAGCGAGATGGTGCGGATGAAGGACGACATCGCCCGCCGCACCGCCGAGATCCTCGACGGCCTCGAATATGGCAAGGAGTTCGACTGGGTCGATCAGGTGTCGATCGAGCTGACCACGCAGATGCTAGCGATCCTGTTCGACTTCCCGTGGGAGGACCGGCGCAAGCTGACCTTCTGGTCCGACTGGGCGGGCGATATCGAGCTGGTCAAGTCGCCCGAACTCCGCGAGGAACGGCTGAAGCACATGTTCGAGTGCGGCGCCTATTTCGGGAATCTGTGGAACCAGAAGGTCGGCAAGGAACCGACCCCCGACCTGATCAGCATGATGATCCATTCGGACGCGATGTCGGAAATGGACCAGTACGAGTTCCTGGGGAATTTGATCCTGCTGATCGTCGGCGGCAACGACACCACGCGCAACACGATGAGCGCGATCGCCTATGGCCTCGACAAGTTCCCCGACCAGCGCGCCAAGCTGGAAGGCGATCCCGGCCTGATCGGCAATACCGTGCAGGAAGTGATCCGCTGGCAGACCCCGCTCGCGCACATGCGCCGCACCGCGACGCAGGACCAGGAACTGGGCGGGCAGATGATCAAGGCCGGCGACAAGCTGGCGCTCTGGTACCTTTCGGCCAATCGCGACGCGAGCGTGTTCGGCGACGATGCCGACCAGATCGTCGTCGATCGCCCGAACGCCCGCCGCCACCTGGCGTTCGGGCACGGTATCCACCGCTGCGTCGGCGCGCGCCTCGCGGAGTTGCAGGTCAGCGTGCTGCTGGAGGAAATGGTTAAGCGCCGCATGCGCGTGAACGTGGTCGGCGCGCCGGAACGCGTGTCGGCCTGCTTCGTCCACGGCTATCGCAAGCTGCCGGTCGAGATCAGCAGGTACTGAACGGCCAGGCGGCGGCGCTGGACTGGTTGGGGCCGTTCATTCCGATTTCAGAACAAGAACCGGAGTTCGGTGAGATCGGCGCGGGTTTAGCCCGGCGTCGAGGTCATCGAACGCCGTCGATGCGCCTCGTGCACCATCTTGCGAGGAGCCGATTCGATGCGCCAGGAAAACCCCGACGAGACCGGGAAGAGTGTTGATCCCCGCACGACGGCAACGAGCCTGTCCGAAACACGCCGCCTCGAAGGCTTCAGCGACGCAGCCTTCGCCATCGTCATCACCTTGCTGGTGCTGGAAATCCGCCGGCCGACGGCCGCCCTCGGCCACCTCGGCGCCGAATTGCTCGCCGAATGGGCGTCCTACGCCGCTTATGCCGTGGCGTTCGTCTATGTCGGGGTCATCTGGCTCAACCATCATTACCTGATCGAGCGGCTGTGCCGGGTCGATCTGACGCTCAACTGGCTCAACCTCGGCATCATCGGGACTGCAGCCCTGATCCCGTTCCCGACCGGCGTGCTGGCCAGCGCGTTCCGTGACGGCAATCCGGCGGATCAACGCGCCGCCGTTCTGCTCTATGCGGCGATCACCATCCTGAGGTCGGCGGCGTGGATTCCGGCATTCCGCCACCTTATCCGCCATCCCGAACTGCTGAAGCCCGACCTGCCGAGCACATTATTCGCATCACAGGTCAGGCGGCCGATGATCGGCATCGGCCTCTATGTCGTGGCGGGGGTGTTCGGCTGGTTCGTCCATCCGCTGATCGCGGTCACCATCTTCGTCGCGGTCGTCGCGCATTATGCCTTCACCAGTCAGGGCATGCGATAACGCCAAGAAGAAAGAAGACCCTCGCCCAACCATCTCCCGCTTGCGCGAGAGGACTATAAAAAGATTTTGTCGCCCCTATTTATCGAACATGGCCAATCGACGCGAATTCCTCAGCCTGACCGGCGTCGGCGGCGCCGGGCTGGTGCTGTTCGGCTGCCGCGCCGCACCCGCGCAGCCGCCGGAAAAGTTCGAAGTGACGATGAGCGACGCCGAATGGCGCCGGAAGCTCGGCCCGGCCTCATACGAAGTGCTGCGCCGCGAGGACACCGAGCGGCCCTATTCGAGCCCGCTCAACGACGAGCACCGCGCCGGGATTTTCGCGTGCAAAGGCTGCGCGCTGCCGCTCTATTCGTCGAAGACCAAGTTCGAGAGCGGCACCGGCTGGCCGAGCTTCTGGCAACCGCTGCCGAACGCGATCCGCACGCGCAAGGACGGCTCGCTCGGCCTGTCGCGGACCGAAGTGCATTGCCGGCGCTGCGGCGGGCATCTCGGGCATGTGTTCGACGACGGACCGAAGCCGACGGGGCTGCGTTACTGCATGAACGGCCTCGCCATGACCTTCGCGCCGGGCAAGGCATAGCGAATTCCTCTCCCTGGAAGGGAGGGGTCAGGGCATCACGCGCAAAATATTACCCGTTCGTCCTGAGCTTGTCGAAGGACGGCGCGCAACAGGCAACCGATCGCCTGTGGAAGACCGCCCTTCGACAAGCTCAGGGCGAACGGTTGGACATATGATGTCGATTTAAGGCACGATGCTCCAGGGAGAAGTATCGCGGTGCGGATAGGGTCAGGTGAAGGCAGACGTTTCGCCAGGCCTCGACCCACCCCCGGCCCCTCCCTTTCAGGGAGGGGAGCAGATGCCGCCGCTTGCCTTCCCCTGCCCTATCGCATCAGGCGAACGTCACTCCGATCCGACGGCGGCGCAGCGAAGCGCCGACCGCGCCCAGGCCAAGGATCATCATCGCCCAGCTCGCCGGTTCGGGCACGGCGGCGGTCGTCCCCCGCGCGACGGTGAAGTTGTCGCCGACCACGTCGAAATCGGTGAAGCCGTAGAAATAGCCCGGCTCATAGGTGCTGAACGTGATCTCCCCGACATGGGCGAGCACGTCGCTGAAGCTCCGGCCAGCCGGCAGTGCCGTATTGCCGTCGCCGTCCACGCCGATCCAGCCGGTCGGCAAGGCCACCGCGCGCGTATCGGCGATCGTCACCGCAAGATGCTGCCAGTCGCCAAGGTCGGACGAAAGCGTGCCGAGCTGGTAGACGAGGCTGACATCGTCGGTGAAATCGGCCGGATCGCCGATATCGGTCAGCCAGACGAACATGCCGCGGCTGACCTCGGTCCCAGCAAAGCTGATCGAATTGGTCAGCACATCCAGGCTGATGGTCAGGTCAAGGGTGGCGGTATAATCGCCGATGAAGTCCGGATTGGTGCTGTTGCGCCACGTAAGGCCGAAGTTTTCGACCAGCGAATGGAAACCCGGCGCCGGCGCGCCGATCGAGGCGTCCACCTCGGCGTTGCCGATCCAGCCCTCGTCGCCATTGGAAAATGTCGTGGTCGCCGCCGACGCCGCGCCGGCCGTACCTGCGGCGGCGAGCGCCAGGCATGCCAGCGCCGACTTTATCCCGTTCATCATGTTGCCTCTCCCGTTCGCCACGCCGGTCAACCGGACATTGCGTTAACCAAGATTCCGCCTGGCCGGGAGCAAGTCAATATGCGCGGGTCAGTCCCGCACCCCGACCATCCGCCCGCCGGTATTGGCGCCGGCCATCTGCAGCGCGGGCAGCTTCGGCTCGTCCTCGAACTGGTCGTCACCCTTCGGCGCGCCGTTGGCATAGATGAAGCCGTTGGTCGGATAGGTGGTGGTGCCGAGGCCGCCCTGGGGGCCGTACCACACCTTCACCTTGCTCCAGTCGCCCGCCGCCGAAACATCGACCGCGCGCGCGGTATATTCGATGCCGCCGCGACGCGACCAGTTGGCGTGGTTGAGCAGGACTTCGCGATCGCTGACGACCGCCGCGACGGTCGCGACATGGCCGAGCCGCATCCTGCTGGTCGACCGGAACGACAGGACGGCGCCGACCTTGGGCGTATCGCCGCGCTCATATTTGCCGGCGGCCTGCGACCACCAGGTGTTGGCATTGCCGAAAATCTGGATGCCCGACACTTCGCGGGCATAAGGCGCGCACTGCCAGAAGCGCGCTTGCGCGGGCACCACCGTCATCAGGGCGCACACCGCCACCAGCGCGAAACGCGCCGCGAAACCACCGAATTTCATGGACCCCCCGAAAGGTCGTCGTGAACTGTTGGTGGTGGGTTAGGTGGACAAATCCGACATGGGAACCCTGTCGCCCCGATGAACGGAACCTTTCACGACGAACGGTGTTTCGTCGCCGATGAGCGCCCTGATAGGGCATGGATACTGCCACATATCGCCTCCTGCGGAGATTAACGGCCCGTAAAAATCGCCCGGTTTTCCGCCGAATCGCCGGGCTTCAGGGCGCGTGCGGCGCACCTTCCCGCTCGGCCGCGGCCAGCCCCGCGAGCCGCGCCTCATGCTCCGCGCGGCCGAACGGAAAGCGGGTGAACAGGATCGCCGCGATCACCGCCAGTGTGGCGTAGATCAGGATGAAGGTCAGGACGAAATTGAAGACCTTGTCGGCGGACACGGTTCTCGGATCGATCTTGTCCTGCAATCCAACCATCGCGAGAATGCCGCCTGCCACCGCGATGCCGAGCCCCGAGGTACATTTCTGGACGAAGAACGACCCGGCGAAGAATACCCCTTCGTTCCGCCGCCCGGTGCGAACCTGCGATTCCTCGACCACGTCGGCCATCATCGACGCGCCGAGGATGAAAGAGCACACGCTGAGCGCAGTCTGGATGGCGAACAGCGGATAAAGCACCGCGACGCGCCACACCAGCCGGGAGGAGGCAGCAGATCGAACAGGTAGAGTGCGCAGAAACCCGCATAGACGGTCGCTCCACTCGCTACGAACCAGCACGCCGCACGCGGTTTGCTGGTCGTGCGCCCGACCCGCGGCGCCATCACGAATGCCGATGTCGCGCCAACCAATAGCGCAGCGGGAAGGACCGTCCGCGCGGCCTCATCCAACTGCCAGACATAAGCGTAGAAATAGGTCGCCAGCGTGTAGCTGATGCCCTGATTGGTATAGGCGCAAACGCCAGCGAGAATCAGGATCAGGAATGCCTTGTTGCTAACCGCGCCCCACAGCTCGCGGAGCACGCCGCTCATCGATTGCGGTTCAGGATCGACCTGGGGCAATCGCTTGATCTCACCATGCGTGCCCCAAGCTGAAATCAAGATGGCGGCTATCATCAACAGCCCGGCAGCCAGCGCCATTCGCTGATAGCCTACGAGATTGAGCAGCCCGTTCGGGTATCCCGGCGCCGCGACAAGGAACAACGCATAGGCACTCAAGACGATCGCCATGCCCCCACCCCAGCCGAACAGGTAACGGTAGGCGGTGATCCGCGTGCGCTCGTCGTAATCGGTGGTGAGCTCGGGGGTCAGCGCCTGGCTCGGCACCTCGAAGCAGCTCACCGCGCTACGCACCACAACGGCGGTCAAGAACAGCCAGCCCAGCCGAAATACCTCGCTTCCCTCAGGCGGATTCCACAGCAGCATCCATCCGATGAAAATCGGCAGCATCGACGCATACATCCATGGATGCCGCCGTCCCCAACGGCTGCGTGTGCGGTCGGATAGCACGCCGATCATCGGATCAATGAACGCGTCGACGACAAGCGCCGCCATGACGACCAATCCGACCTTGAACGCATTCAGGCCGAGCACCTGATTGTAATAGAATAACAAAAACGTGCCGAACGCGGCGTCCTTCGCACCATAAGCGACTGCGCCGAAGCCATAGGCCATGGTCACGCCGGTCTTGAGGCGACGCCGGACCGGGACGGCGATACCGCCCGCCGCGTCTGCTGCCGGGTCGCTCACGCCGATGCGGCCTCGAGCGCGGAGAACAGGCCGGGGACGCTGTCGTCCCAGCTCGCGCGGGTGCCGATCAGCATCCCGCCATCGACCAGGATGTGCGTGCCGGTGACGAAGCCGGCGTCGTCGCTGGCGAGATAGGCGACCGCCGCCGCGATGTCCTCCGGCCGGCCGGCGCGCTGGACCGGCTGCGCCTTGGCGGCGGTCTGGGCGATCATGCCGTTGACCTGATCGCGCACCTGCCCCTCCAGCCCCAGCGCCGAGGTGAAGATATTGGTGGTGATGAAGCCCGGAATCACCGCGTTGACGCGGATATCGTGTTTGGCGAGGTCGGCGGCGGCGACCTTGGTCAGGTGCAGCACGCCGGCCTTGGCGGTCGAATAGGCGGTCGGCGCATAGCCGCTGCCCAAGGCCGACACGCTCGACGTGTTGACGATCGCGCCGCCCCCGCGCTTCGCCATCAGCGGCGCGGCATAGCGGATGCCCATCGCCACCGATTTGAGCAGCAGGGTCATCGTGCTGTCCCAGTCGTCGGGCGAAATCGCGTCGATCTTGTCGCGGCTGCCCGACGCGCCGGCATTGTTGAACACCACGTCGAGCCCGCCCGCCGCATCGGCGGCCGCCATCAGCGCCTCGATCTCGGCCGCCTGCATCACGTCGGTCCTTTGAAAGCGGATGCGGCCGTTCGAGGTTTCGGCCAGTTCCTGCCCGCCCGCGACGTCGAGGTCGCCGATCAGCACGTCCGCCCCTTCTTCGGCCAGCCGCAGCGCGGTCGCGCGACCGATGCCAGATGCGCCGCCGGTGACGACCGCCCGCTTGCCCTGAAACCGCATTCGCCTCTCTCCTGTCGGGGTTTTTCGAGCAGCATAAAGGGGGCGGATAGCGGGTCAATCGCCGTTTTCGAATTTCGGGTTTGCGGCCGGCCTTGCTTTGTTGCATCGCTCCCGGCGAACGACAGGGAGGACGGAATGGCGCTCGACAGCGAAACCTTCGAAGCGTTGATCGACACGGTGCGGCGGTATGTCGCCGACCGGCTCCGCCCGCTGGAGGCCGAGGTCGAGGCAGCCGACGCGATCCCCGACGACGTGACCGCCGAGATGAAGGCGATGGGCCTGTTCGGGCTCTCCATCGCCGAGGAATATGGCGGGCTCGGGCTGACGATGCTCGAAGAGGCGAGGGTCGCGATCGAGCTTGGCCGCACGACGCCGGCGTTCCGCTCCAGCTTCGGCACCAATGTCGGGATCGGCAGCCAGGGCCTCGTCATGGCGGGCAACGATGCGCAGAAGGCCGAATGGCTGCCCAGGATCGCGAGCGGCGAGATCATCACCAGCTTCGCGCTGACCGAGCCGGACGTGGGATCGGATTCGGGTGCGGTGAAGACCAAGGCGGTGTGGGACGGCACCGCCTATCGCCTGTCGGGCACCAAGCGCTTCATCACCAACGCCGACAAGGCGGACCTGTTCACCGTCATGGCCCGCACCGGCGACGCGCCGGGTGGGCGCGGCGTGTCCGCCTTCCTCGTGCCCCGCGATCTCGCCGGCGTGTCGATCGGCGAGCCCGAGAAGAAGATGGGCCAGAAGGGCGCCAAGGTCGCCGATGTGATCTTCGACGATGTGGTGGTGCCGGTCGAGAACCGGCTGGGCGCGGAAGGCGAGGGCTTCAAGATCGCGATGCGCGTGCTCGATCGCGGGCGGCTGCATATCTCGGCGGTGTGCGTCGGCGTGGCCGAGCGGCTGGTCGCCGATTGCGTCGCCTATGCGACCGAGCGCAAGCAGTTCGGCAAGCCGATCGCCGAACATCAGTTGATCCAGGGCATGATCGCCGATTCGAAGACCGAAGCGCTCGTCGCCCGCGCGATGGTGCTGGAGACCGCCGCCGCCAAGGACGCCGCCAAGGACGTGGTGATGGAATCGGCCGCGGCCAAATATTTCGCCAGCGAGATGGTCGGCCGCGTCGCCGACCGCGCGGTGCAGATCTATGGCGGCGCGGGCTATATCGCCGATTACGGCATCGAGCGGCTGTATCGCGACGTGCGGCTGTTCCGCATCTACGAAGGCACCAGCCAGATCCAGCAACTCATCATCGCCCGCGAGACGTTGAAGCGCGGGGGATGACGATTTCTCCCCTCCCGCTTGCGGGAGGGGCCGGGGGTGGGCGCCCGATCTCAACCAACGACACCGCTTGCGGCAGGCCGGGTGCCCCCCCCCAGCCCCTCCCGCAAGCGGGAGGGGAGTATTAAGATGGACACCAGCAAGTTCTTCAGCCTGGAGGGGCGCGTCGCCCTCATCACCGGCGGGTCGCGCGGGATCGGCAAGATGATCGCGGCGGGCTATATCGCGCAAGGGGCGAAGGTCTATATCTCCTCGCGCAAGGCCCCGGCGTGCGAGGAAACCGCCGCCGAACTCGGTCCCAACTGCATCCCCATCCCGATGGACGTGTCGACCGTCGCGGGTTGCAAGGCGCTCGCCGCGAAGCTGGCCGAGCAGGAGGATCACCTCGACATCCTGGTCAACAATGCCGGCGCGGCGTGGGGCGTGCCGTTCGAGGAATTCCCCGAAAGCGGTTGGGACAAGGTGATGAACCTCAACGTCAAATCGCCCTTCTTCCTGACCCAGGCGCTGCACGGGATGCTCAAGGCCAAGGCGAGTTATGACCGGCCGTCGAAGGTCATCAACATCACCTCGATCGACGGGATGCGGCTCAATCCGTGGGAGACGTACAGCTATCACGCCTCCAAATCGGCGCTGATCTACCTGACCAAGCGGATGGCGGCGCGGCTGATCCAGGACGGCATCATCGTCACGTCGCTCGCTCCCGGCGCCTTCGCCAGCGAGATGAACCGCGCCGCGCGCGACCATGGCGACGAGGTGGCCAAGCGCATCCCGATGCGCCGGATCGGCACCGACGAGGATATGGCCGGCGCGGCGATCTTCCTCGCCTCCCGCGCGTCGGACTATGTCGTCGGCGATACGTTGGTGGTCGACGGCGGGCTGGTCAACGCGTCGCTGGGCGTGAGCATCGATGCCTGAATCCCTTGCCCGGCGGAAGGGTGAGGGTCGATAGCGGATCGCGCCCTGCCCTCACCCCTCGGCGCTACGCGCCTCGACCCTCTCCCAAAGGGAGAGGGTTAAGGAGTCGGCTGCGGGTGGTTGGGGGTCAGGATCAGGGTGCGGCCCTCCACGCGCCAGCTCTTGAGGCGCGACAGGAAGTTCATTCCGATCACGTCCATGTCACCGAACGCCGGTGAGGTGACGACGGGCAGGTCGCGCGCGACGATGTTGCCGATGCGGATCTCCGGCGCGGTCGCGGTCTGCGCGCGGACCGAGCCGTTGGCGGTCTGGATGATCATCGGGAACGGGCTGTGGTCGGGCTCGAGTCCAGCGGCGTCGGCGGTCGCGGCCGACAGCGCGGTGACCGTCGCGCCGCTGTCGACCAGCATGCGCCGCTCGACCTGGCCGAAGCGGACGGTCACCCAGAAATGCCCATCGCTCGCCATCGGCACGCGCATTTCCTTGCCGGCCACTTCCTGCCCCCGGTCGAGGCGCAGGAAGGAGGCGATCCGCGCGAAGGTCGGATCGAACCGCCCGCGCTCGCCGATCAGCATCACCGCCAGCGCGATCGCGCCGAGCATGAACACGAACGACACGATCCGCCCGACGACACGAAAGCGTTGCGCGAGCAGCAGCACGATCACCGCGCCGCCGATCATCAGATAGAGCGGCATCGATCCGCCGAAACCGTCAGCCATGCGCCCGTCCTGCCATCACGCAGATGTATGGCGGCTGACGCTTCATTCCAACTCTGCCGCAACCGCGCTCCTGCGAAAGGGCCAAGCGGTGACCCAATTGCATGGAAACCCTGGGCTCCTGCTTTCGCAGGAGCGCAAGATCACCCCGCGATTCCCCCCGCCGCGAGCACCGCCAGCGTCACCAGTTCGCTCGCGGTCGAGGTCATCGGCGCGATCTGGACGGGCTTTTCCATGCCCACCAGCATCGGCCCGATCACCGAATCGCCGCCGAGTTCGCGCAGCAGCTTGGCCGAGATGTTGGCCGATTGCAGGCCCGGCATGATCAGGACGTTGGCCGGCCCGGACAGCCGCGCGAACGGATAGTTGGCGAGCTGCTTGGGGTTGAGCGCGACGTCGGGCGCCATTTCGCCTTCATATTCGAAGCTCACCTGGCGCTGGTCGAGCACCTGCACCGCGCCGCGCAAATTTTCGAGCCAGCGACCTTCGGGATTGCCGAAGGTCGAATAGCTGAGGAACGCGACGCGCGGCTCGTGGCCCATGCGCCGCGCGACCGCCGCGGTCTGTTCGGCGATGTCCGCCAGTTCCTCGGACGTCGGCCGCTCGTTGATCGTGGTGTCGGCCATGAACACGGTGTGGCTGCGCCCGACCATGACGTGGATGCCGAACGCCGTCCGGCCCGCCTCGACGTCGATCACGCGGCGCACGTCGCGCATCGTCTGGGCATAGGTGCGGGTGACGCCGGTGATCATCGCGTCGGCTTCGCCGAGCTGAAGCATCATCGCGCCGAACGTGTTGCGGTCCTGGTTGATCATGCGTTCGGCATCGCGGTGCAGATAGCCGCGCCGCTGGAGACGCTTGTACAGGAAGTCGACCATGCGGGGCACGAGCGGCGAATTGCGGCTGTTGTGCACCTCGTAATTCTCGACGTCCTTGACCCCGAGCGCGCGGAGGCGGTCGTGAACGTCGTCGCGCCCGACCAGCACCGGCGTGCCGTACCCGCCTTCGCGGAAGGCGACGGCGGCACGCAGCACGACTTCCTCTTCCCCTTCCGCGAACAGCACGCGCTTGGGCCGCGCGCGGGCGCCTTCATAGGCCAAAGTCAGCACCGACGTGGTCGGGTTGAGCCGCGCGCGCAACTGCTGGCGATACGCCGCCATGTCGAGGATCGGCTTGGTCGCGACGCCCGAATCCATCGCCGCCTTGGCCACCGCCGACGGCACGACCTCCATCAAGCGGGGATCGAACGGCGCCGGAATGATGTAATCGGCCCCGAACGTATGGCGCACGCCATAGGCCGCCGCGACTTCCTCCGGCACGGCCTCGCGCGCCAGTTCGGCGATCGCCTGGGCGGCGGCGATCTTCATTTCCTCGTTGATCCCCGTCGCGCGCACGTCGAGCGCACCGCGGAAGATGAACGGGAAGCCGAGCACGTTGTTGACCTGGTTCGGATAGTCCGAGCGGCCGGTGGCGATGATCGCGTCGGGCCGCGCCGCCTTGGCCAGTTCGGGCCGGATTTCCGGCTCCGGATTGGCCATCGCGAAGATGATCGGCGCGGGCGCCATGTCCTTGACCATTTCGGGCGTCACCGCCCCCGCCGCCGACAGGCCGAGGAACACGTCGGCGCCGTGCAGCGCGTCCTTCAAGGTGCGCTTTTCGGTGACGACGGCGTGCGCCGACTGCCATTGGTTCACCTTCTCGCGGCCCTGATAGATCACGCCCGACCGGTCGCACAGGATCACGTTCTCGTTGCGGACGCCCATCGCCTTGATCAGTTCGGTGCAGGCGATCGCCGCCGCCCCAGCGCCGTTCACCGCGACCCTGACCTCCGACAATTGCCGCCCGGTCAGCAGGCAGGCGTTGATCAGCCCCGCCGCGGTGATGATCGCGGTGCCGTGCTGGTCGTCATGGAAGACCGGAATGTTCATGCGCTCGCGCAGCGTCTGCTCGATGATGAAGCATTCGGGGGCCTTGATGTCCTCCAGGTTGATCCCGCCGAAACTGGGTTCGAGCAGTTCGACGCAGTTGATGAAGGCGTCGACATCCTCGGTCTTCACCTCCAGATCGATCGAATCGACGTCGGCGAAACGCTTGAACAGCACCGACTTGCCTTCCATCACCGGCTTGGAGGCCAGCGCGCCGAGATTGCCCATGCCGAGGATCGCGGTGCCGTTGGAGATGACCGCGACGAGGTTGCCCTTGGTCGTGTAATCGTAGGCCGTCGCCGGATCGTCCGCGATCGCCTGCACCGGCACCGCGACACCGGGCGAATAGGCCAGCGCCAGGTCGCGCTGCGTCGCCATCGGCTTCGACGCGACGATCTCGATCTTGCCGGGCCGCCCTTCGGAGTGAAACAGCAGTGCTTCGCGGTCGGAAAACTGGGCGGACTTTTCTTCGGTCATCGGGCAGTCACCTCTCTGTTGACGTCCCTTAACCCGTTCGGCCCCGTGTTGAATACGGGGCGTCGCATCCCGGCCTTGGTTTTTTTCGCTGTCCACAGAAAAGATGCGCCGTTCGACAGGCTCGGGGCGAACAGGGTTGGAGGGAGAAACTCCCCGCGCTAACCCGCAGGCCATGGCCGACGCCGCCCCAACCCCGATGATGGCGCAATATCTCGCGCTCAAGGCGGAAGCCGGCGATTGCCTGCTGTTCTACCGCATGGGCGATTTCTTCGAACTGTTCTTCGACGACGCCAAGGTCGCGAGCGCGGTGCTCGACATCGCGCTCACCGCGCGCGGCGAACATGCGGGCGAGAAGATCCCGATGTGCGGCGTCCCCGCGCATGCCGCGGTCGGCTATCTCCAGCGCCTCATCAAGGCGGGGCATCGCGTCGCGATCGCCGACCAGACCGAGAGCCCGGCCGAGGCGAAGAAGCGCGGCGGATCGAAGGCATTGGTCGCGCGTGCGATCGTCCGGGTGGTGACGGCGGGGACGCTGACCGAGGAAGCCTTGCTCGATGCGCGGGTGGCGAACTGGTGCGTCGCGATCGGCGAAGCGGCGGGCGGGATCGCGGTGGCCGCCGCCGACGTGTCGACCGGGCGATTCGAGCTGGTCGAGACCGACGCCGGCGGGTTGCCGGCCGAACTCGCGCGGCTGGGCGCGGCCGAGGTGATCGCGGCGGAAGGGTCGGCGTTCGAACACTTCGCCACCACCTTGCGACCGAAGGGCGAGTTCGATTCGACCGGCGCCGACGCGCGGCTGAAGCGCATCTATGGCGTCGCGACGCTCGACGGGTTCGGGCAATTGAGCCGCGCCGGGCTGGCGGCGGCGGGCGGGCTGATCGCGTATCTGGAACATGCCGCGAAGGGCGCCCTCCCCTTCCTGCGCCCACCGCGCATCGCCAGCGCGGCGCAGGCCATGGCGATCGACGCGGCGACGCGCGAGAGCCTGGAACTGACCCAGACCCAGACCGGGCAGCGCAAGGGCAGCTTGCTCGACGCGGTGGACCGCACGGTGACGGGCGCGGGCGCGCGGTTGCTGGCGGCGGACATCGGCGCGCCGTTGATGGACAAGGCGGCGATCGAGCGGCGCCTCGATCTCGTCCAGCGCTTCCATGACGATGGCGGGTTGCGCGAGAGCCTGCGCGCGACGCTCCGCAGCCTGCCCGATATCGGCCGCGCGCTCGGGCGGATCGCGGCGGGGCGCGGATCCCCACGCGACCTCGGCCAACTCCGTGACGGGCTCGACGGTGCGTGGCTGCTCGGCGAGCGGATCGACGGGTTGGCCGATCCGCCCCCGCTCCTCGCCGACATCGCGCCGCGACTGCGTGGTCACGGCGCGCTGATCGATCTCTACAAGCGCGCGCTGGTGCCGATGCCGCCGATCGACGCGTCGGACGGCGGGTATATCGCCGAAGGATACGACTCGGCGCTGGACGACCTGCGCGATGTCGGCGCGGGCGGGCGGCGCGCGATCGCCGCGCTGGAGGCCGAATATCGCAGCCGCACCGGCGCGGCGGCGCTCAAGATCCGCCATAACGGCGTGCTCGGCTATCATGTCGAGGTGCCGGCCAGGGCCGCCGACCCGCTGATGGCGGCGGACAGCGGCTTCACGCACCGCCAGACGCTGGCGGGCGTGGTGCGCTTCAACGCGCCCGAACTGCACGAACTGGCGATGAAGGTGACGCAGGCCGGCAGCCATGCACTCGCCGCCGAGGCCGCGCATCTCGAAGAACTGACCGCCGCCGCGCTCGCCGGTCGCGAAGCGATTGCGGCAACGGCCGACGCACTGGCGCGGCTCGACGTGGCGGCGGGCCTCGCCGAACGCGCCGCCGAGGACGGCTGGGCCCGCCCCCACCTTGCCGACCATGCCTGTTTCGAGATCGCCGGCGGGCGTCACCCGGTGGTCGAGGAAGCGGTGCGCCGCACCGGCGAGCGCTTCGTCGCCAACGATTGCGGGCTGTCGGAGAACAACCGGCTGTGGCTCGTCACCGGTCCCAACATGGGCGGCAAGTCGACCTTCCTGCGCCAGAACGCGCTGATCGCGGTGCTGGCGCAAGCCGGCAGCTACGTGCCCGCGACCAGCGCGACGCTCGGCCTGGTCGATCGCCTGTTCAGCCGCGTCGGCGCGTCGGACAATCTCGCGCGCGGGCGATCGACCTTCATGGTCGAAATGGTCGAGACCGCCGCGATCCTGGCGCAGGCGACGCCGCGATCGTTCGTCATCCTCGACGAGGTCGGGCGCGGCACCTCCACGTACGATGGCCTCGCCATCGCCTGGGCGGTGGTCGAGGCGATCCATGAGGACAATCGCTGCCGCTGCCTGTTCGCGACGCATTATCACGAGCTGACCCGGCTGGCCGAACGGTGCGACGCGCTGACGCTGCACCATGTCCGCGCGCGCGAATGGAAGGGCGACCTCGTCCTGCTCCACGAAGTCGCCGACGGCCCCGCCGACCGCAGCTATGGCCTGGCGGTCGCCCGCCTCGCCGGCCTGCCGCCCGCGACGATCGCGCGGGCCAAATCGGTGCTCGCCAAGCTGGAGGCGGGCCGCGCCAGGACCGGCGGCCTCGCCGCGGGCCTCGACGACCTCCCCCTGTTCGCCGCCGCGGTCGAGGCGGAAGAAGAGGAATGCGACGCGATCCGCGCCGCGGTCGAGGGGGTGGATGTCGACGCCCTCACCCCGCGCGAGGCGCTCGACCTGCTCTATCGGCTGAAGGAACTGGCGCGGGAGGGAGGTGCTTAATTCACGCGCGGCGACGTCACGGCATATAGGCATAATCCCGCAACCGGCCTATCTCTTCCGCATGTCCTCGCGTTTCGCCACGCTGCCGCATCGCCGCGCGATCATCGACCGGCGCGCGCTGGCCGAAAGCCTTGCCGCGATCGAGGGCGGCGACCGCGCCAGGCTGCGGCAGGCGGCGACGGCGATACTGAAAACCGCGCTGGTCGCCGGCCGTGCCGAGATCGAGGCGCGCCTGATCGCGCATCCCTCGCGCGGGCTGGAGATCGCGGCGAGCCAGGCGTTCCTGATCGACCAGATATTGCGCCTGCTCTACGATTTCACGTGCGCCCGGCTGTACCCGCTGAGCAACCCGACCGCCGCCGAGCGGCTCACCCTTCTCGCGGTCGGCGGGTATGGGCGCGGCGAGATGGCGCCCTATTCGGACATCGACATCGCGTTCTTGACGCCGTGGAAGGAAACGCCGTGGCACGAGCAGGTCGTCGAGACGATGCTCTATTCGCTGTGGGACCTGGGGCTGAAGGTCGGCCAGTCGATCCGCAGCATCGACGAGATGGTGCGCCAGGCGAAAGGCGACGTCACGATCCGCACCGCCTTGCTGGAGGCGCGCTACGTCTGGGGCGACCAGGACCTGTATGACGAAGCATCGCGGCGCTTCAAGGCGGAGGTCCAGAGCAATACCGAACGCACCTTCATCGCCGAAAAGCTCGCCGAACGCGACGCCCGCCACAAAAGGATGGGCGACACGCGCTACGTCGTCGAGCCCAACGTCAAGGAAGGCAAAGGTGGCCTACGCGACCTCCACGCGCTCTTCTGGATCGGCAAGTACGTCTACAACGTCCAGACCGCGTCGCAGCTGATCGAAACCGGCCTGTTCTCCGCGTCCGAATATGCCCAGTTCCACCGCGCCGACAATTTCCTGTGGGCGGTGCGGTGCCACCTCCATGCGATCGCGGGCCGCGCCGAGGATCGCCTGACCTTCGGCATGCAGCGCGACATCGCGGAGCGGATGCGGTTCGCCGACCGGCCCGGCAAGTCCAAGGTCGAACGCTTCATGCAATATTACTTCCTGCAGGCGAAGGCGGTCGGGAATTTGACGGGGGTGTTCCTGGCGCACCTCGATGAGAAGTTCGCGGCGCGCGGGCGACGGTTCGGCCTGCCGACGCTCAGGCGGCGGCCGTCCAGGCTCCACGGCTTCGTGCTCGACCGCGGGCGGCTGGCGCTGCCCAACGACGATTTCCTGGCGGAGAAGCCGACGCGGCTGATCGAGATGTTCGTGCTGGCCGACCGGCACGAGATGGAAATCCACCCGCTGGCGATGCGCGCGGCGGCGCGCGACGCGAAGCTGGTCGACGATATCCGGCGCGACCCGGAAGCCAACGCGCTGTTCCTCGATTTGCTGACCAGCCGGCACAATCCCGAACTCGCATTGCGCTGGATGAACGAAGCCGGGGTGTTCGGCCGCTTCATGCCCGATTTCGGCCGCGTCGTCGCGCAGATGCAATTCGACATGTATCACCATTTCACGGTCGACGAGCACACGATCCACGCGATCGGCCTGCTCAGCCGGATCGAGAAGGGCGAGCTGCAGGACGATCATCCGCTCAGCTATGCGATCATGAAGCAGATCGCGTCGCGGCGCGTGCTGTACGTCGCGGTGCTGCTCCACGACATCGCCAAGGGGCGCGGCGGCGACCATTCGGTGTTGGGCGCGGAAGTGGCGCAGCGGCTGTGCCCGCGCTTCGGACTGACTCCGGCCGAGACCGAGACGGTGGCGTGGCTGGTGCGCCATCACCTGCTGATGTCGGCGACCGCGTTCAAGCGCGATCTGTCGGACTTCAAGACGATCCTCGATTTCTGCGACGCGGTGCAGTCGCCCGAGCGGCTGCGCCTGCTGCTGACGCTGACCGTGGTCGATATCCGCGCGGTCGGCCCCGGCGTGTGGAACGGCTGGAAGAAGCAGTTGCTGACCGACCTGTACGAAGGCGCCGAGGAAGTCCTGCGGCTCGGCCACAAGCAGAAGGGCCGCAGCGAGCGCGTCGCCGCCAAGCAGGACGCGGTCGCGGCGGCGCTCGGCTGGGAAGACAAGGCGTTCGCCAGGGTCACCAGGAAGCTGCCCGAATCCTACTGGGTCGCCGAACCCGAGGACGTGCTCGTCGCCAATCTGAGGGTGATCGCGGAAGCCGGCGACGACCCGCTGTCGATCGCCACGTCCGTGGACCGCGACCGCGGCGCGACCCTGGTGACGATCTACGCCGCCGACCATCCCGGCCTGTTCTACCGCATGGCCGGCGCGATCAGCGTGGCGGGCGGCAACATCATCGACGCGCGCATCCACACCACGCGCGACGGCATGGCGCTCGACAATTTCCTGGTCCAGGATCCGTTGGGTCGGCCGTTCGACGATGCCGGTCAGCTCGCCCGCCTGAAACGCGCGATCGAGGATGCGCTGACCAACCGCAACAAGCTGGCCGACCGCCTCAAGGCCAAGCCCCCGCCCCGCCCGCGCGCCGAAGCCTTCGACATCAGCCCGGCGGCGTTCATCGACAACCACGCCTCCAACCGCTTCACCGTGGTCGAGGTCAATGCGCGCGACCGCCCGGCCTTGCTCCACCAGCTCGCCCACGCGCTGTTCCAGTCGAAGGTGACGATCCATTCGGCGCACGTCGCGACCTATGGCGAACGCGCGGTCGACACCTTCTACGTGACCGACCTGACCGGGGACAAGATCGACACGGCGAGCCGCGTGAAGGCGCTCGAACGGCGCCTGGTCGAAGCGGCGTCGGGCGAAGCGGTGCGCGAGGCGGCCTGACAAACCCCTCGCTTGAGTGATGGCGCTACGCCCGACGAACGGCGATAAGGGCGGCGGGACAGCAGGAGACGGACGATGCCGGTTTTGGGGATGGGTGGCTTCTTCTTTCGCGCGAAGGACCCGGACGCGCTGAATGCGTGGTATCGCGACAATCTGAACGTCGGCGCGGGCTGTTCGGCCGACGATGCCGGGCCGGCCGACCAATGGAGCTGGACCATCCGCGGCGGCCCGATGGTGTTCGCGCCGTTCAAGGCCGACACCGACTATTTCGCGGCGGACAAGCAGTTCATGCTCAACTTCCGGGTGAGCGACCTCGACAGCCTGCTGGAGCAACTCAACGCGAGCGGGATCGAGGTGATCACCAAGCCCGAATGGAACGACCCAGCGACCGGGCAGTTCGCGCGGATCCATGACCCGGAGGGCAATGCGATCGAATTGTGGGAGCCGCCGGCGGCGTAGCCTGCGAGAGCGCGCACGTTGCGCGCCACGCAGGCAAGCCCGGACGGCGGGGCGAAGCTCCCGGCCGACGACGCGGCTTTGCCGCGGCGGTGCTTCCGAAACGCAAACGGCGCGGAGTTAATCCGCGCCGTCGGTCAGCGCTTCGCGCTGCCGGCCGGTTCGCCGCCGAGACGTGCGATAGCTTACGCTATCGCACTGCGGCTCACTTCGGCGACAGCACCATCAGCATCTGCCGGCCTTCCATCCGCGGATAGGATTCGACCTTCGCGTCCTCGACCGTGTCTTCCTGCACCCGCTTGAGCAGGTTCATGCCGAGCTGGCCGTGGCTCAACTCGCGGCCGCGGAAGCGGAGGGTGATCTTGACCTTGTCGCCCTCGCCGATGAACTTGTGCACGGCCTTCATCTTCGTCTCATAATCATGATCGTCGATGTTGGGACGCATCTTGATCTCCTTGATCTCCTGCGTCTTCTGGCTCTTGCGGGCGAGGTTGGCCTTTTTCTGGGCCTCATACTTGAACTTGCCGACGTCCAGGAACTTGGCGACCGGCGGATCGGCGTTGGGCGACACTTCGACCAGGTCGAGCCCGACTTCGGCGGCCTGTTCGATCGCCTCGCGCGTGTACATCACGCCGAGATTCTCGCCCTCGTGATCGATCACGCGGACCTTGGGCGACTGGATGAATTCGTTGAATCGGGGGCCGTTCATCGGCGGCGCCTGCAAAGGCCGGCGCATATTGGGCGGTGGGATAGGTGGTGCTCCTGTGGTTGTCGAACAGCTGATATAGTCGAATTGTCGGCTTGTTTGAAGATCAGTCGAGTTCGTCAAGCCGAATCGTCACCCCGGCCAACAACGCGGTCACCGGCTGATGCGCCTCGAACTCCTCGATTTCGGTATATCGGCCATCGACCGGCGCACGATGCGTGCGGATCGTCTGACGCACCGCATCGACCACCCAATAGTCGCGCACGCCATGTTCGGCGTAGAGCGGCGCCTTGACGCGCAGGTCGTAGGAGATCGATGAGTCGGCGACTTCGATCACCAGCAGAATATCCGGCCCGCGCATGCTGCGAGGCAGGCCGCCCTTGCGCCAAACCGCAAGATCGGGCTCCAACAGCAGGGTCGGCGACAACGTGATCGAGGATTCGGCGAACAGGCGCAAGTCGTCCGGCAGCAAGCGGACAAATGCCCGGATGAGCCGCGATTCCATGATCGAATGCCAATCCGCCTTCGCTGCCGCCATCGGCACGATCTCCCCGTCGATCAGCTCGAAATGGTCGTCTTCGGCGAAAACGCCCGCGGCCGTCAGGTCATAGACCTGATCGACCGTCAATTTCGCGGGAATCGTGCCGGCCTCGATGTCCTGCCAGATCGTCATGCCGCTCTTCCTGCCGTGCCCGGTGGGTTCGCCTCCGCGCGCAACATAGCAACAGCGTCGTTAATCGTCACCACCTGCTGTCGATCCGACCCAAGCTGGCGCAGCGCCACCGTCCCTTCGTCGGCCTCGCGCTTGCCGACGACGAGCAGGTTGGGGACCTTGGCAAGGCTGTGCTCACGCACCTTGTAGTTGATCTTCTCGTTGCGCAGGTCGGTTTCGACCCGCAGCCCGGCGGCGCGCAATTCGGCCGCGACCCGCTCGGCATAATCGTCCGCATCCGACACGATCGTCGCGACCACTGCCTGCACCGGCGCGAGCCAGGCGGGCAGCTTGCCGGCATAATGCTCGATCAGGATGCCGATGAAACGTTCATAGCTGCCGAAGATCGCGCGGTGCAGCATCACCGGGCGGTGGCGCTCGCCATCCTCGCCGACATAGGACGCGTCGAGCCGTTCGGGCAGCACGCGGTCGGATTGGATCGTGCCGACCTGCCACGTCCGGCCGATCGCGTCGGTCAGGTGCCATTCGAGCTTGGGCGCGTAGAAAGCGCCCTCGCCCGGCAGTTCCTCCCAGCCATAGTCATCGGTCGCCATGCCGGCGCGGACCACGGCGTCGCGCAGCTCCGCCTCGGCCTGGTCCCACATCTCCTCGGTGCCGAAGCGATTGTCGGGACGCAAAGCGAGCTTGATCGAATATTTGAAGCCGAAATCCTTGTAGATGCGGTCGGCGAGGCGGCAGAAATCCTGCACCTCGTCGACGATCTGATCCTCGCGGCAGAAGATGTGCGCGTCGTCCTGCGTGAACTGGCGGACGCGCATCAGGCCGTGCAACGCGCCGTGCGGCTCATTGCGGTGGCAGCAGCCATTCTCGTAGAAACGCAGCGGCAGGTCGCGATACGACTTGATCCCCTGGCGGAAGATCAGGACGTGCGCCGGGCAGTTCATCGGCTTGAGCGCCATCCACTGCGCATCGTTCGAGACGATCGGGCCGTCATCCGCGACATTGGGCACTTCGTCGGGGATGACGAACATGTTCTCGCGATACTTGCCCCAATGGCCGGACTGCTCCCACTGGCGCGCGTCCATCACCTGCGGCGTCTTGACCTCGCGATAGCCAGCGGCGTCGATCGCGCGGCGCATATACGCCTCCAGCTCGCGCCAGATCATATAGCCCTTGGGATGCCAGAACACCGACCCGTGCGCCTCCTGCTGGAGGTGGAACAGGTCCATCTCCTGTCCCAGCTTGCGGTGATCGCGCTTGGCCGCCTCTTCCAGCCGGAAGAGGTGTTCGTCGAGCTGCTTCTTGTCGAGCCAGCCCGTGCCGTAGATGCGGCTGAGCATCGCATTGTTCTGGTCGCCGCGCCAATAGGCGCCCGACACGCGCGTCAGCTTGAACGCATTGGGGTCGAGCTTGCCCGTCGAGGCCAAATGCGGGCCGCGGCACATGTCGAGCCACGCATCCTCGCCTCTGCCGGCGCGGTACACCGTCAGTTCCTCGTTGTCCGGCAGTTCGGCGGCCCATTCGGCCTTGAACGTCTCGCCCTGCTTCCGCCACCGGTCGATCAACTGCTGGCGCGACCAGACCTCGCGGATCAGCGGCTCGTCCTTGCCGATGATCCTGCGCATCTCCGCCTCGATCGCGGGCAAGTCCTCTTCCGTGAACGGCCGATCCTTCGGCGCGAAGTCGTAATAGAAGCCATCGTCGGTCGCCGGGCCGAACGTGATCTGCGTGCCCGGGAACAGGTTCTGCACCGCCTCCGCCAGGACGTGCGCGAAGTCGTGGCGCGCGAGTTCGAGCGCGTCCTTCTCGTCACGGCTCGTCACCAGCGCAAGGTTGGCGTTGGCCTCCAGCGGGCGCATGATGTCGCGCAGCTCGCCATCGACCCGCGCGGCGATCGCCGCCTTGGCGAGGCCAGGGCCGATCGCCGCGGCGATGTCCGCCGGCGTGGTGCCGGGCGCGACGTCGCGAACGGAGCCGTCGGGGAGCGTGATCGAGAGCATTTCCATGGTCGTTCCTGTCGTTCCCGCGCGCCTATGCACGCGGCGGCGTCCGGTTGGAAGATGGAACGGGAGGGCGGACGCCACCTCACCCGTTCCCGGGCGAGGTCGTCGACGCCGCTAGACGCGCGTGCCGACAGCCTCCCGGAAACCCGGGAGGGTGGTAGTCGTCGTGAAGATCGCGCGTGCGCTCATGCGAAGGGATATAGGCGAGGGCGGCCCGGAACGCCAGCCGTCAGGCCGCGACCGGCCCCACCGTACCGGTGCGACGAGCGACCAGCGCGGCATGCTGCTGGTCGCTCAGGTCGGGCGACATCAACTGGCGCACCTCGGCGATGTGCTGGTTCAGCCGGCCGTTGAACCACGCCATCCTGGCCGCGGTGCGGTCCCAGTCGAGCGGGCGTTCGTCGGCCAGGAAGTCCCTGATGTTGAAGCGCAGGTCCTCGGTCAGGGCGATGCACGCGACCTTCAGCTCGTTGACGCGCGACCGCATCGCGGGATCGCCCTGGTCGAGCAGCGGGGTAAAGACGCGGCGGTGGACGAACAATTGATACGACGCGACCAGCAGCATCGCATCGGCGACGCGGTGCTTGACCCGCGCGGCGGTCGCGGGATCGCGCGCCGCGACCAGCGCCTCGCCTTCCGCGATCATCGCTTCGATCTGGGCATGATAGGCTTCAAGCGTCTGCGGCACGTCGCGCCCTCCCGGAAGCCGGATTGCTAACCTGAATTAGTTAGCAAGAAGTTGGCCGTGACAGGTCCGTGACACCGGACTCACCCAAAATGGGTCTATCAGTCTTTCGGGATGACCTGGCCGAAGGGCACGACGTGATTGTCGGCGTCGTGGCCGATCCGCGCGCGGCCCTCATAGGGTTTCTTCATCACCTTCGACCAGTCCCAGGCGATCTGGTCGGGCGTATGGCCGAAATCGGCCTGGCCGTCGGCGGGCGGCAGGCTGATCGAGCCGACGCGCAGCGAGTTGATCCCGGCAAGCTGCGTCGCGTTGGACACGGTGAACATCATCCGGTCGACGCGATAGAGATGCTCGCTGACTTCCTCGACCAGCAAGTCGTGGTCGGCGAGGTCGGGCAGCCACCTGGTGCCGATCATCGCCGCGAGGATCGACAGGTTGAACGCCGCCGCCGGGCGCCCGGTGCCGATGATGCCGGGTTCGAGCGCCGACTTGTCGCCCCTGGTCAGCCACGCCAGGCTCCGCGCCGCGCATTCGCGCCCGCCGATCTTCCGATTGATGTCGACCGGCATCGGCCCGTGGATCGGCCGCCCGATCTTGCGCGCATACAGCGCCCCCAGCAGGAACCCCATGTCCGAATAGCCGATATACGCCTTGCGCTTCGCGGCGTCCTCCAGATGCGGGAAGATCAGCGGGAACAGCCGGTTCGATCCATAACCGCCGCGCGCGAACCAGATCGCGTGATAGCTCGGATCGTTGGCGTATTTGAGGAAGGTGTCGGCGCGCAGCTGGTCCGGCCCCGCCCAGGTATGCCCGCCGCCCGACGCCCAGCTTTGCGGGTCGATCACCAGTTCCACGCCATATTCGGCCGCGAGCGCGGGCACGGCGTCGAGCGCGTGTTCCTCGACCCGGTTGGCGGGCGCCATCACCGCGATTTTCATGGCCTTGATCGCCCCGTCCTTGCCGTCATCCGTGAAAGCGGGGATAGCCCGATGCGATGGATAACGCCAACACCTCGATCGACCATTCCGAAAAACCCGCTTTCTTCGTCGGCATCGGCGGGTCGGGGATGATGCCGCTGGCGATGATCCTGGCGGCGCGCGGGCGCAAAGTCGCGGGGTCGGACCGCAGCCTCGACCAGGCGCGGCTACCCGCCAAGTTCGACTATCTCCGCGACCTGGGCGTCGAGCTGTTCCCGCAGGACGGCAGCGGGATCGCCTCGTCCGACCAGATCGTCGTCGCCTCCGCCGCGATCGAGGCGACCGTGCCCGACATGGTCGCCGCCGCGCGGCTGGGCTGCGAACGCCGCACGCGGGCGGAGATGCTCGCCGAACTGTTCAACGACAGCATCATGCCGGTCGGCGTCGCGGGAACCAGCGGCAAGTCGACCGTGACCGGCATGATCGGCTGGATCCTCCACGCGACGCGCCGCGACCCGACCGTGATGAACGGCGCGGTGATGAAGAATTTCGCGACCCCCAACGCGCCGTTCGCCAGCGCGCTGGTCGGCGGCGGCGACGCCTTCGTCAGCGAAGTGGATGAGAGCGACGGCTCGATCGCCCTGTTCGCTCCGCGCGTCGCCGTGCTCAACAATGTCAGCCTCGACCATAAGAGCCTCGACGAACTCAACCGGTTGTTCGGCGACTTCATCGCCAAGGCGGAAGCTGCGGTGATCAACCTGGACAATCCCGACGGCGCGGCGCTGGCGCGGGCCTTGCCGGCGGGCAAGGTGATCGGCTTCGGGATCGACAGCGACGCCGAATTCCGCGCGCAGGATATCGAGGAACGACCCTACGGCGCGAGCTTCACGCTGGCGGTGCGCGGCAACGACCCGATCCCGGTCGAGCTGCAGGTGCCCGGCCGCCATAACATCTCGAACGCGCTCGCCGCCATCGCCGCGGCCCGCGCGGCGGGGGTCGCGCTCGACGAGGCGGCGGTGGCGATCGGCGGGTTCACCGGCTTGCGCCGCCGCTTCGAGCTGGTCGGCGAGACGCAAGGGGTAACGGTACTCGACGATTTCGGCCACAACCCCGACAAGATCGCCGCGACGCTGACCACGCTCCACGCGTTTCCGGGACGGCTGCTCGTGCTGTTCCAGCCGCACGGCTATGGCCCGCTAAAGGTGATGCGCCGCGAACTGGTCGAAGCGTTTGCGGACAACCTCAAGCCCGGCGACGTGCTGATCCTGCCCGACCCGGTCTATTATGGCGGCACCGTCACCCGCGAAGTGACCAGCGCCGACATCGTCGCCGACCTGGCCGCCCAGGGATGCGACGCGCGGCACATCGCCGATCGCGCAGAGGCGGCGAAGACGATCGCGGCGCTGGCGACAAGCGGCGACCGCGCGATCGTGATGGGCGCACGCGACGACACGTTGAGCCAGGTCGCTGGGGACATATTGGCGGCGATCGCGGCGCGGTGAAGCGCCAAAGGTCACACCAGGGTCACACTATCGCGAATGTCGCGGCCTGCCGTGTTCCTGCGAAAGCGGGAACCCAGGGCCAAGGACGATATCGCTCGCGAAAGCACCCTGGGCTCCTGCTTTCGCAGGAACACGGCAGGCTATGGTCGCAATGTCAAAGAGCCCGATGGTGATGTCAGGCGAAATCCAACATTGCCAGCATTGATTGGAGGGCATTCGTTCATCCCCACCTGACAAGCACGCTTGACTGACAAGCACGCTTGACTGTAAAGCTTCCTTCACTGATTCGAAAGGAGCCTTTACATGCCGTCCTATAATCTCAGCGCCGCCGCCAAACGGTACAGCGTGCGGGTCATCGTGCTCAGCCTGCTGTACGGGGCGTTCCTCATTCCGGCGGTCTATGCGTTCAAGCATCACCTCGTCGGCGGCGTGCTGGCCTGGGTCGCCGCGATCCTGCCGGCACTGCCGATCGTCGGCATCTTCGCCGCGATCGGCCTCTACCTCGTCGAGGAAAAGGACGAATATCTGCGCATGATGACGGTGCGCCAGACGCTTTGGGCGTCGGGCATCATGCTCAGCCTGGCGACGATCTGGGGCTTTCTCGAAAGCTTCGACATGGTCAGCCACATCCCGGCCTATTACGCCTCCGTCCTGTGGTTCGGCGGGCTGGGCGTCGGCGCGTGCATCAACAAGCTGACGATGGGAGGCAAGGCATGACCGCCTATCCCATGAACCCCGCGCGGCGTCGTTTTACCTGGCGCTTCGTCCCGCTGATGATCGGCTATTCGGTCCTGATGGTGTTCTCGACCGGCACGATCGCCAGCCAGCACCCGGCCGGCAGCACGCTGGCGATGCTGGCCCTGCTGCCCGCGATCCCGCTGGTCGCCACGATCGCGGTGCTCGGCCTGTACCTTGTCGAGGAGACCGACGAGTTCGTCCGCCACCGCCATGTCGTCGCGATGATCTGGGCGGTCGGCGCGGTGCTCGCGGTGGCGACGGTGTGGGGTTTCCTCCGGACGGCCGGCGCCGTGGACGAACCGCCGGTCTATCTCGCCTATCCGTTCTGGTGCGTGTGCTACGCGCTGGCGCAGGGCGGGCAAATCGTGGCCGATCGACTGGCGGTGCGGCCATGAACAACCGCCTCAAGGTCCTGCGCGCCGAGCGCAGCTGGAGCCAGGGCGACCTGGCCGAAGCGCTCGAAGTGTCGCGCCAGAGCGTCAACGCGATCGAGACCGGCCGCTACGACCCCTCGCTCCCCCTCGCCTTCAAGATCGCCGAGCTGTTCGGCCTCGCGATCGAAGATGTTTTCGTTTCACCCTCGAAGGAAGCCTGACCCATGAAATACATTCCGCTCCGCATCGCCGCCGCCGTGCTGACCCCGCTGCTGGTGCTCAACCCCCACGCGCAAGCCGCGCCGGCCGCAGCCACTTCCGCCGCCGCCGAGGTTCGCATGGATCACATCTCGGTGGTGACGATGGGCAACGGATCGCCCGTCATCCTGATCCCCGGCCTGTCCTCCCCCCGCGCGGTGTGGGACGGCGTCGCCGCCGATCTGGCCAAGGCCCACCGCGTCGTATTGGTCCAGGTCAACGGCTTTGCCGGGAACGACGCGGGCACCAACCTGAGGCCCGGCGTGCTCGACGGGATCGTCGCCGACATCGATGCCTATATCGCCCGGAACAAGCTCGGCGGCGCGGCGGTGATCGGGCATTCGATGGGCGGGCTGGTCGGGCTGATGCTGGCCAAGGCGCACCCGGCGGATATCGGCAAGCTGATGATCGTCGACTCGCTGCCCTGGTTCGGGATGCTGTTCGGCCCGACCGCGACGGTCGCCGCGGTCGAACCCCGCGCCAGGGCGATGCGCGACCAGATGGCGGCAAGCTACGGCAAGCCCGATGCGGCGGCGGCCGAAGGCACCGCCAAGGCGCTGGCCCTCAAGCCCGACAGCCAGGCCAAGGTCGTCGACTGGGTGATGAAGGCCGATCCGCGCGTATCGGCGCAGGCGATGTATGAGGACATGACGACCGACCTGCGCGGCGACCTCGCCGGGATCGAGACGCCGATCACCTTGCTCTATCCCAGCTCGGCCGGATTGCCCGCGTCGATGGCCGACCCGTTCTACAAGGGCGCCTATGCCGCCGCGCCGCACGTCACCTATGTCCGCGTGGACGACAGCGCACACTTCATCATGCTCGACCAGCCGGAAGCGTTCGCCAAGGCGGTTGCCGCGTTCGTGGGGTGATCTATCTTTAGCCCCTCCCCTTCAGGGGAGGGGCTTGAGGGACATCACCCGACGCGATGCTCGCCCTTGACCCAGCGCACGGTGCCGGAGCTGGCCCGCATCACCACCGAATTGGTCGTCATCCTGCCGCCCCGGCGCTTGACGCCGTCGAGTAGCGAACCGTCGGTCACGCCCGTCGCGGCGAAGATGCAGTCGCCCTTGGCCAGTTCCGACAAATCGTATTGCTTGTCGAGGTCGTCGATGCCCCATTTACGCGCGCGGCCGCGCTCGTCGTCGTTGCGGAACAGCAGCCGGCCCTTGAACTGCCCGCCGACGCACCGCAGCGCCGCACAGGCCAGCACGCCCTCCGGCGCGCCGCCCGAGCCCATATAGACGTCGATCGTCGTGTCGGGATTGGTCGTCGCGATCACCCCCGCGACGTCGCCGTCGCCGATCAGCACCACGCCGCAACCGATCCCGCGCAGCTCGGCGATCAGCGCCTCGTGCCGCGGACGATCGAGCACGCAGGCGATCACTTCGTTGGGCTTGCAGCCCTTCGCCGCGGCGATCGCGCGTACGTTCTCGGTCGGCGACTTGTCGAGGTCGATCACGCCGTCGGGATAGCCCGGCCCGACCGCGATCTTGTCCATGTACACGTCGGGCGCGTTGAGCAGATTGCCCTCTTCCGAAATCGCCAGCACGGCGAGCGCGTTCGGCCCGGCCTTGGCGCAGATCGTCGTGCCTTCGAGCGGGTCGAGCGCGATGTCGATCTTCGGCCCCTTGCCCTGCGCCGCGCCGACCTTCTCGCCGATGAACAGCATCGGCGCCTCGTCGCGCTCGCCCTCGCCGATCACCACCGTGCCGTCCATGTACAGCTCGTTGAGCGCGGCGCGCATCGCCTCGACCGCGGCGGCGTCGGCGGCCTTTTCGTCGCCGCGCCCGGTCAGGGTCGAGGCGGCGATCGCGGCGGCTTCGGTGACGCGCACCATTTCGAGCACGAGCACGCGGTCGAGCACCTTGCTGGCGGTGGTCATGGTGTCGGAAATCCTCTCAATTGGTCTGTTGTCGGCGCGGATAAGGGCCAAGTGTCAAGGTGTCGAGACGTTGCTGTATGGCAAATCCCACATTTGAAGTTTGATGTCGCCCTAAGTGGATAGGGACATTGTGCTCCTGCGAAAGCAGGAGCCCAGGGCCTCTAGGCGAGCGCTGTATCGTTTGACCCTGGGTTCCTGCTTTCGCAGGAACACGCGTCACTCGCGTACCATATCCTTCGGCGCCTTGATCTCGAAGACGTAGGGCCAGTCCTTGCCGGTCACGAACAGCCGCCGTTTCTTCGCGTCCCAGGCGATGCCGTTGGCGACGTCGTTCTCGGCGGTCGCGCCCGACTGGCGGTGGAGTTCGGACACGTCGATCCAGCCGATCACGCGGCCGTCCCTGGGGTCGATCCGGGCGATGCGGTCGGTCAGCCAGACGTTGGCGAGAATCTCGCCATCGACATATTCCAGCTCGTTGAGGTTGATCAGCGGCTGGCCGTCATGCGTCACGGTCAGCGTGCGCCGCACCGCGAAGGTCGCGGGATCGACGAAGCGCAGCACCGGCGTGCCGTCGGACAGGATCAGGCTGGTTCCGTCGCTGGTCAGCGCCCAGCCTTCGCCGTCATACCTGAATTCGCCGAGTTTCTTCAGCTTGTCCTTCGACCAGCGGAACCCGATGCCGTTCTTCCAGGTCAGGCTGAGGATCTGGCCGCCCCACGGCGCGATGCCCTCGCCATAGAGCGGCGGGTCGACCGCGACGCGCATCAGCACCTTGCCGGTCACCAGGTCGACCTTGCGGATGCCGGACCTGCCGATCGTGCCGGTCGATTCCCACAATTTGCCGTTCTCGTAGAACAGCCCCTCGGTATAGGCCTGCGGATCGTGCGGATAGGTCGCGACGACCTCCGCCGCCGCAACCGGCACATTGGTCGGATCGAGCGCCGGAATGTCCTGCGCGACCGCGGGGCCGGCGAGGAGAACCAGAGCAAGGGCAATGCGTTTCAAGCTCACCGCTTCAATCCTCTTTCGTCATCCCCGCGAAAGCGGGGATCCATCTCCGGTCGTTTCGCCAAGCTGAACGCCGCGGAGATGGGGCCCCGCTTTCGCGGGGGTGACGGTTGATGGTTCAGTCCCGCAACAACTCGTTGATGCTCGTCTTCGCGCGGGTCTGGGCGTCGGCGCGCTTGATGATGACCGCGCAATAGAGCGCCGGCTTGCCGTCACCGCCGCCGATCGAGCCCGGCACGACCACCGCATAGGGCGGGACTTCGCCCATCGTCACCTCGCCGGTCGCGCGGTCGACGATCTTGGTCGACTTGCCGATGAAAACGCCCATCGACAGCACCGCGCCCTCGCCGACGCGGACGCCCTCCACGACTTCGCTGCGCGCGCCGATGAAGCAATTGTCGCCGATCACCACCGGGTCGGCCTGCAGCGGTTCGAGCACGCCGCCGATCCCCACGCCGCCCGACAGATGGACGTTCCGGCCGATCTGCGCGCAACTCCCCACCGTCGCCCAGGTATCGACCATCGTGCCTTCGCCGACATAGGCGCCGATATTGACGAAACTGGGCATCAGAATCGCGTTCCTGCCGATGAACGATCCGCGCCGCACGACGGCCCCCGGCACGACGCGGAAGCCCGCGTCGCGAAAGCGGTTCTCGCCCCAGCCGGCGAACTTGGACGGCACCTTGTCGAACGCCGGCGCGCCCGCCGCGCCGCCGTCGATCACCTCGTTGTCGTTGAGCCGGAACGACAGCAACACCGCCTTCTTGAGCCATTGGTTGACGACCCAGCCGTCGCCCGACGGCCCGGCGACGCGCGCCTCGCCCGCATCGAGCAGCGCCAGCGCCGCCTCGACCGCGTCGCGCACCGCGCCGGTCGTACCCGTGGAAATGTTCGCGCGATCCTCCCACGCGGCGTCGATCGTCGCGGCCAGATCGGTCATGCTTCCTCCAATATCTCGTGTAGCCCCAGAATCTCTTGTAACCAAAGCGTGATGTCGCGGGTCGCGAAGTCGATATGATCGCGGTCGGCGTCTTCCGCCTGTTCGCTGCCATTGTCGACCCACAAGGTCGTCATGCCGATCGCCTTGGCGGGTTTCAGGTTGCGCGCCATGTCGTCGGCGAACAGGCTTTCGCGCGGGTCGAGATCATAGACGTCGCACAGGCTGCGATAGGCCGACGGTTCGGGCTTCGGGCGATAGTCGAGCGCATGGACATCGTGGATCGCCTCGAAAGTATCGCCCAGCCCCAGCCGCGCGAGGATGCGCCGCGCATAGGCCTCGTCGGCGTTGGTGAAGACGATCTTGCGCCCCGGCAGCCGCGCGATCGCGGCGGCGAGCGGGGCATTCTCCTCCAGCATGTCCATCTCGATATCGTGGACGTCGGCCAGATATTCGTGCGGATCGACGCCGTGTTCGGCCATCAGCCCGGCCAGTGTCGTGCCGCGCGTGTGGAAATAGTACTTCTGGATGCGGTACGCCTCTTGCGTGTCGACCGCGAACAGGCGGGCGATATAGTTCGTGATCCGCCGGTCGACCTGCTCGAACAGCCGCGCGCCATGCGGATAGAGCGTGTTGTCGAGGTCGAAGACCCAGTTGCGGATCGAGGCCAGACGCGAATGCATGCGGGGCGGCTCTAGGCGGCGTGCGAAGCGGGGGCAAGCCGCGCGCCGACCGGCCCGCGTTAAGACGTGGGTAACCAAAGACAGGCATGCTCCGCGCGATCGGGGGGAATGCGGCATGAGGATCGTTCGCGTACGGCTGTTGCGGTCGGCGGCACTGGCGAGTTTGCTGGCGACCACCGCGTGCGGCGGCGGTGGTGGCGGCGTCAACAGCACGCCGGTGCCCACGCCCGGACCAGGTCCGGCCCCGGCGCCGGCTCCCGCCCCTGGGCCAACGCCGACGCCAAGCTCGTTCGACACCAGCGAATATCGCGCGACGGTCGGCGCGGTGTCGGCCAATGCGCTGACCGCCTATGAAAATGGCGGCACCGGCAAGGGCATCAAGGTCGGCGTGGTCGATTCGGGGCTCGACACCGCCAGCGACCAATTCGTCGGCCGCGTCGATCCGGCCTCCGCCAATGTCGCGGGCGGCACGACCTATAATGACGAGGACGGTCACGGCACCGCGGTCGCCTTCACCATCGCCGGCATGCGCAACGGCACGGGCACGCAGGGGATCGCGTTCGACGCGACGATCATCGTCGCGCGCGCCGACACGCCGGGCACCTGCGCGAACACCACCGGCCCGGATTCGGGGTGCAGCTTCGACGACACCGACATCGCCAGGGGCATCGACCTGGCGGCGAATAACGGCGCGCGCGTGATCAACCTGTCGCTCGGCGGCGACGCCCCCTCGTCCGCATTGATCGCCGCGATCGGTCGCGCGACGGCGAAGGGCGTGATCATCGTGGTCGCCGGCGGCAATGACGGCAAGGCGACGCCCGACCCGTTCGGCGCGGGTATCGTCAACAGCGGCAGCGCGCGCAACCTGGTGATCATCGCCGGGTCGGTCGGCCCCAACGACAGCCGCACGATCGGCGGCGACACGATCTCCAGCTTCAGCGACCGCGCCGGCACCGGGCCGGAAGCGCAATTCTTCCTGGCGGCGGTCGGCGAGAGCGTCCGCGCGCCGTGCGACGGCACCGACGTCTGCCTGTGGTCGGGCACCTCCTTCTCCGCGCCGCAGATCGCGGGGGCCGCGGCGTTGCTCGCGCAAGCCTTTCCCAATCTGACGGGCGCGCAGATCGTCCAGATCCTGCTGACCAGCGCGCGCGATGCGGGCGCGAGCGGCACCGATCCGATCTATGGCCGCGGCGTGCTCGACCTGACCAGGGCGTTCGCGCCGCAGGGTTCGCTGTCGACCACGACCGGCGCGCCGGTGTCGGACACCCTCAACGGCACGCTGTCGGCGCCGATGGGCGACGCGCGCATCGGCACGCTCGGCGCGGTGATCCTCGACGGGTTCGACCGCGCCTATGCGCTCGACCTCGCGCGCACGATCAACCGCGCCGGACCACAGCGCACGCTGGCCGGCGTGCTGACGGGCAAGACCCGGACCACGGCGTTCGATCGCGGCGCGACCAGCGTGGCGATGACCGTCGCGCCGTTCCGCGACGGCGGCGCGGTGCTGACCGGGCTCGCCCTCAACCGCGCCGACGCCGAGCAATCGCGCGCGCTGTCCGGCAGCATCGTCCAGCGGCTGGGCGGCAAGGCGAGCTTCGCGATCGGCTTCGCGGAGGGCGGCCAGGGCCTGATCGCGCGCCTCAGCGGCCAGGACGCCCCCGCCTTCCTCGTCGCGCGCGACCCGTTGACCAATCTCGGCTTCGACAGCCGCGCCGGCAGTTCGCTCGCGGTGCGCGAGCAGTTCGGCCGCTGGGGCGTGACCGGCTCGGCCGAAAGCGGCGCGGCGCTGGTTCGCGGCGACCAGGAAGCCATGCCCGGCGTCGCCTATCGCTACCGGCCCTATAATTACAGCCGCGTCGGATTGACGCTCGATCGCAACTTCGGACCGCTCGGCCTGTGGATCGGCGCGAGCCATCTTACCGAAAGCGACACATTGCTCGGCGCGAAATTCAGCGCCGGCCTCGGCGCGCCGCGCGCGACGAGCTGGTTCCTCGACGCGAGCGCGCGGCTCGACGCCGGCGGCGGCTGGTCGATCGGCGGCGTCCTGCGCCAGGGCTGGACGATCGCCGACGTACGTTACGGCCTCGACGGCGGCGGCACGATCCGCACCGGCGCGTTCGCCGCCGACATCGCCAAGCTCGGCGTGTTCGGCGACACCGACCGTGCGGGCCTGCGCATCGCCCAGCCGCTCCGCGTGTCGGGCGGCGGGCTGAGCCTCGACCTGCCGACCGGGTGGAGCTATGTCGGCACCGGCGGCGTGTCCGAATATACGCGGCAATATTTCAACCTCGCCCCGACCGGCCGCGAGATCGATGTCGAGTTCGCCTATGGCTGGTCGCTGTGGCGCGGCACCGTCGAATCGAATTTCTTCTACCGCCGCGATCCGGGCAATTTCGCCACGCTGCCCGACGATTACGGCCTGGCGTTGCGGTATGGCGTGAGGTTCTGACCTACCTTAGCCCCTCCCCTTCAGGGGAGGGGTTGGGGTGGGGGCCATCCACACGCGACGGGTTCGGTGAGACGGCACGCCCCCACCCCCAACCCCTCCCCTGAAGGGGAGGGGCTTGCAGGTGGCATCGCACCACCCATCTCCTCCGCCATGACCGCATTCTCCCTGCTCGATCTCGTCCCCGTCGTCGAAGGCGGCAGCGTCGCCCAGGCGCTGGCCAACGCCGCCGACATGGCCCGCCACGCCGAAGCGTCGGGCTATGCCAGGTATTGGGTCGCGGAGCATCACGGCATGGCGGGGATCGCGAGTTCGGCGACCGCCGTCGTGATCGCGCATGTCGGCGCGGCGACATCGACCATCCGCGTCGGCGCGGGCGGGATCATGCTGCCCAACCACGCCCCGCTGGTCATCGCCGAACAGTTCGGCACGCTCGACGCGCTGTTTCCCGGCCGCATCGACCTCGGCCTCGGCCGCGCGCCGGGGAGCGACCAGCGCGTCGCGCAAGCGATCCGCCGCACGCTGGAGACCGATCCCAACGCCTTCCCGCGCGACGTGCTGGAGCTGCAAAGCTACTTTGCCGACGATGGCCAGACCGGCATCCGCGCGACCCCAGGCGCGGGCGCCAATCCCGAACTATGGATTCTCGGGTCCAGCCTGTTCGGCGCGCAACTCGCCGCGATGCTCGGCCTGCCCTATGCGTTCGCGTCGCATTTCGCACCCGATGCGCTCGATCAGGCGCTGGCGATCTACCGCCGCGATTTCCGGCCCTCGGCGGCGCTGGCCGAGCCGTATGCGATGGCCGGCTTCAACGTCTTCGTCGCCGACACCGACGCGGAAGCCGAGTTCCTCGCCAGCTCGCAGCAGCAATCGTTCGTGTCCCTGCGCACCGGCAATCCCCGCCAGCTTCCGCCGCCGGTCGCGGGCTATCGCGAAAGCCTGTCGCCGCAGCACGCCACGATCCTCGACCATGTCCTGCAATGCTCGGCGGTCGGCACGGTCGACACCGTCGCGCGCGGGCTCGCCGCGTTCGTCGAGCGCACCGGCGTCAACGAAGTGATGCTTTCGAGTTCGATCTACGACGTCGCCGCGCGCAAGAGGAGCGTCGCGCTTGCGGCGGAGGCGATGCGGAGCCTCTAAACTCCCCTCCCTGGAAGGGAGGGGCTGGGGGTGGGTGGAAGTATCAGGCACACCCAGCCATCGACCCGAGGCCCTCGTCTCGCCCGGACGCCACCCACCCCTAACCCCTCCCTTCCAGGGAGGGGAATTATGGGACCACCACCCGCAACGCCCCCGGCCTGATGCGGAATTCGAGCGGCGATGCGAGCCGCTGGACTTCGCCGTCGAGCGCGATCTCGATACTGCCGCCGGACGACCGGACCGTAAGCGTCTCGCATTCGCCGAGCGTCACGAAATCCACGTCGTGCCGCGCCCGCCCGACCAACGCGCGGGCGGCGAACCACAGCAGCGCCAGGCGGCTGCGATGCGCGACGGCATAGACCGATAGCTTCCCGCCGGTCAGCGAAGCCCGCTGGCCGATCTCCCCCGCCGCAAGCGAATAGGCGTTGTTGCCGACGAACAGCAACGGCGTGACGATCCGCCGCTCACCCTTGCCCAGATCGACATGCAAGCGATGGTGCGGAAAGCGTTCCAGCGCGGCATAGGCGGCCGGGATGGTCGAGAGCCATTTGGGCCAGCCCTTGCCGTCCTGCAGCCCTTCGCGGGTCCGCACCATCAGTGGATAGAGCCCGATCGACGCATTGTTGACGAACACATGGCCGTTGACCTCGGCGACGTCGATCGCGGTCGCCTTGCCGGTCGCGGCGACCTTGGCCGCTTCGTCGAGGTCGGTCGGCAGCCCGAGATCGCGCGCGAGGTGGTTGAGCGTACCGAGCGGCAATAGTCCGAGTTCGGCGTCGCCGCCCGCCAGTTGCTGCGCGGCGTACGACACGGTGCCGTCGCCCCCGGCGACGACGATGCGGCCCTGTCCGGCGGCGGCCTCGATCGCGGCGGCAATGTCCGCGCCGTCGAGCGGCTCGATCGCCACGCTCGCCCCGGCCGCATCGAATGCCTCGGTCAGCGTCGGGACGAGCTTGTCGCCCATCTTCGACGCGGTCCCGCCGTTCCGGTTGACGATGACGGGAAGCCTCGCGGCCAAATCAGGTCGCCGCCGGGAGCCGCAGCCGGACGAGCAACCCGCCCAGATCCTCGCTCTCCTCAAGGCCGACCGTCCCCTCGTAGATCTCCGCCACGTCGCGCACGATCGCGAGGCCCAGCCCCGTCCCCGGCTTGCCGGTGTCGAGCCGCGCGCCACGGTCGAAGATGCGTACGCGTTCCTCCTCGGGAATGCCCAGCCCGTCATCCTCGACCTGGATTTCGATGAACCCCGCCTGCGCGCCGACCGTCACGAACACGCTGCCGCCGCCATATTTCGCGGCGTTCTCGATGAGGTTGCCGAGCATCTCGTCGAGATCCTGCCGCTCGACATGGACCTGCAGATCCTTCGGCCCGTCGGCGTCGATGCGGACATGGGGGTAGAGCCGCGACACCGCGCGCTCGACCGATTCGAGGCTGGGCCACACAGCGGCGCGGCTGTGCGCCGACCCGCGCCGCCCGACCGCGCGGGCCCGCGCCAGGTGATGGTCGACCTGCCGCCGCATCGTCCGCGCCTCGCGCACCACCGTCTCCGCCAGGTCGTCCGCCTTCGCGGTCGCCGAGTTCATGATCACCGTCAGCGGCGTCTTGAGCGCGTGTGCCAGGTTGCCGGCATGCCGCCGCGCTTCCTCGGCCTGGCGGTCGTTATGCTCGATCAGCGCGTTCAGTTCCTCGACCATCGGCGCGACCTCGGCCGGCATCGCGCCCTCGATCCGCGTCGCCCGCCCGCCGCGCAGCCGCGCGATCTCCAGCCGCAGCCGGCGCAACGGGCGCAGGCCGTACCAGGTCTGCAACCCCGCCAGCACGATCAGCCCGAGCGCGAGCAACAGGAAGCTGCGGATCAGCGTCCGCCGCAGCACCCGGATATCGGCGTCGAGCCCGTCGCGGCTCTGCGCGACCTGAAAGCGCCAGCGCACCGGCGATCCCGGGAGCCGCACATCGCGCTCCAGCACGCGCAGCCGGTCGTCCTTGAACTGGTTGCTGTCATAGACATGGACGTCGAGGTCGGTGTGACTGCCCCCATAAGCGAGCCGCCGATCCCACAGGGACCGCGACGGGAACGGCTCCTTGCCAGGCGCCGACACTTGCCAATACAGGCCCGAATAGGGTTCGAGGAAGCGCTGGTCGGCGGGCTCGCGGCTGAAGATCACCTCACCTTCCGGACCGATCTCCGCCGAGGTGAACAGCGAGGTCAGCACGTAGTCGAGCTGGTTGTCGAAATTGCGCGTCACCGCGCTGGTCAGCACGCGGTCGAGCGCATAGCCGCCGCCCGCCAGCAGGATAAGTATCCACAACGCTGCGATGACGATCATCCGACGGCCCAGCGACCCCGTGACGCGCGTCACCGAGGTCGCGCGCGGCATGTCGGCCGCGGCGGCGGGCGTCAGCGTTCCGGCTGGAGGGTCTTGTTCCGCCATTCCTTCATTCCGTCATTCCCGCGAAAGCGGGAACCCATCTCCCACGGCCCGATCCCGGAGCAGCGGTTGGAGATGGGGCCCCGCCTTCACGGGGGTGACGAGGGAATTCTGGCGCCATCAATCCGCGGCGCGCGGCGGGGCGTCAGGGTCGTCGAGGCTATAGCCCAGCCCGCGGATCGTGGTGATCACGTCCTGCCCCAGCTTCTTGCGGATGCGCGTCACGAACACTTCGATCGTGTTCGAATCGCGATCGAAATCCTGGTCGTAGATATGCTCGATCAATTCGGTGCGGCTGACGATCTTGCCCTTGTGGTGGAGCAGGTAGGACAGCAATTTATATTCCTGCGCGGTCAGCTTCACCGGATCGCCGGCGAGCGTGACCTTGCCGCTGCGCGTATCCAGCCGGACGTCGCCCGCGATCAGCTCGCTCGACGCATTGCCCGAGGCGCGGCGGATCAGCGCGCGCAACCGGGCGATCAGCTCCTCGGTCTGGAACGGCTTGGCGACGTAATCGTCGGCCCCGGCGTCCAGCCCCGCGACCTTGTCCGACCAGCTGTCGCGCGCGGTCAGCACCAGCACCGGCGTGGTCTTGCCCTGTTTCCGCCAGCGGTCGAGCACGGTCAGCCCGTCAATCTCCGGCAGGCCGAGATCGAGCACGATCGCGTCATAGGCCTCGGTCTCGCCGAGGAAGAGTCCCTCCTCGCCGTCGACGGCGAGGTCGATCGCATAGCCCGCGCCTTCCAGCGTATTCTTGAGCTGCTGGCCCAGATTGGGTTCGTCCTCGACGATCAGAACGCGCATGATGGTCCCCTTAGCGTGGAGCGGCTGGAACCGCTCAATTCCCCGTGCGGCCGATGACCTGGCCCGACCGGCCGTCGACCTGCACCCAGATGACCGTTCCATTGCGCAGGAACTTGAGCGTGTAAACGCCGGTGTCGAAATCGACCTCCGGCCCCAGATATTGCGCGCCGCGCATCGTCGGGATCACGCGACGCTCGATTTCGGGGAGCGGCAGGATGCGGCCCTGCTTGCGCGCCTCGAACGCTCGGTCCTGGTCGCGGCGCTGCAGGCGCGGCGCGGCATCCGCCGGAATCGGCGACGGCTGCAAGGTCAGGGCAAGCAACGCAAGCATGGACATGGCGATTGCATAGTGTGGGCGCGTTGAACACCCTGTGAACGCCGAAGCGCGGCAGCCGGCTACGTCCGGCTGACTCGCACAAGGCCGGCCGGCGGGTGCGAAGCGCCTGTCCGACGACACGGGATTTATTCCCGTGTCGGCCCGTCCCGTCTCCCATGTCCGCCGCGACAAAGCCGCGTCGTCGGTCCTCGCTTGCGGCGAGGCCGGCCGGGCCGGCGCTTTAGCCTCGATTTAGCTGCGCTAAACCGCTAGGCCGCGCCGCCATGGCCGCCCCGATATTAGCATATGAAGACCTCGGCCTCGTCCAGGGCGCGGGCTGGCTGTTCCGCCACCTCGACCTCTATATCGGCGAGCGGGATCGCCTCGCGCTGATCGGACGCAACGGCGCGGGCAAGACCACGCTGATGAAGCTGATCGCGGGCGCGATCGATTCCGACGAGGGCCGCCGCACGATCGTGCCGGGCACCAACGTCGTGCTGCTCGAACAGGACCCCAGGGTCGACGGGTTCGCGACGCTTGCCGATTTCGTGCTCGGCGGCCCCAATCCGCCGCTGCCGCACGAGGCCGACGCGATCGCCGACCAGCTCGGCATCGACCTGTCGCGCGAAGCGAAATCCGCGTCGGGCGGCGAGCGCCGCCGCGCCGCGATCGTCCGCGCGCTGGCCCAGGACCCGCAAGTGCTGCTGCTCGACGAGCCGACCAACCATCTCGACATCGCCGCGATCGAGTGGCTCGAAGACTGGCTCAACCGGTTCAAGGGCGCGTTCGTCGTGATCAGCCACGACCGTACCTTCCTGACGCGCCTGACGAAACAAACCTTGTGGCTCGACCGCGGCGCGATCCGCCGCGCCGAAGTCGGCTATGGCGGGTTCGAGGCATGGACCGACCAAGTCTATGCCGAGGAGGAGCGCAATGCCCAGCGGCTCGACGCCAGGCTGAAGCTTGAGGAACATTGGCTGCAACGCGGCGTCACCGGGCGGCGGCGGCGCAACCAGGGACGGCTGGCCAAGCTCAAGGAGATGCGCGCCGAACGCGCCGCGATGCTGGGGCCGCAAGGCTCGGCCAACCTCGCCACCGCGAGCGACGACACCAAGACCAAGGTGGTGATCGACGCCAAGCACGCCAGCAAGTCGTTCGACGGCCGCACGATCATCCGCGACCTCAACCTTCGCGTCACGCGCGGCGACCGGATCGGCGTGGTCGGGCCGAACGGCGCGGGCAAGACCACCCTGCTCAAGCTGCTGACCGGCGAATATGCGCCGGATACCGGCGAGGTGAAGCTGGCCAGGACGCTCGACGGCGTGGTGATCGACCAGCAGCGCAAGCTGATGGCGCCGGAAAAGACCGTGCGCGAGGTGCTGGCCGACGGCGGCGACTGGATCGACGTGCTGGGCACCAAGAAGCACATCCACGGTTACCTCAAGGACTTCCTGTTCGACCCCAACATGGTCGAGGCGCGCGTCGGGACGCTGTCGGGCGGCGAGCGCTCGCGGCTGCTGCTCGCGCGCGAATTCGCCCGCGCATCCAACCTGCTGGTGCTCGACGAGCCGACCAACGACCTCGACCTCGAAACGCTCGACCTGTTGCAGGAAGTGATCGCCGATTATGACGGCACCGTCCTGATCGTCAGCCACGACCGCGACTTCCTCGACCGCACCGTGACCGTCACGCTCGGCCTGGACGGGTCGGGCATCGTCGACATCGTCGCCGGCGGCTATGCCGATTGGGAAAAACGGCGGCGGCCGCAGGCGGAAAAGAAAGCCGCGCCGAAACCCGTTGCCCCCGCACCCGAACGCCCCAAGGCGGCCAAGCTCAGCTACAAGGACCAGCGCGACTATGACACGCTGCCGCAGCGGATCGAGGCGATCGAAGCCGCCATCGCCCGCGACGAGGCGGCGCTCCACGACCCCGCGCTCTACATCCGCGACCCGGCGAAATTCGCCGCGCTGACCCAGGCGATCGCGGCGGCGCGCGAGGAGAAGGACGCGGCGGAGATGCGCTGGCTGGACTTGGCGGAGCAGGTCGAAGCGCTGGGGTGATCGCGGCGGCGGGTGCGCGCGATGGGCATCCGCGACCGACCGATCCCGCCGCATTCCCGGTGGCAGAACGGCCATGTCGAGCGGCTGATCGGCTCGATCCGACGCGAATGCCTCGACCATCCGCTCATCCTGGGCGGACTCCATCGCCGCTATACGCGGACACCGCCCAAATGAGGGTTTTCGGAAGAGGCAAAGGCGCAATCGGAGCCTGATGTTTCGCTGATATTTTGCCGATGTCTCACTGACGAAACACTAATCAATAGACCATTGACGACATAAATCATCCTTTAATCTCTGCGGAAATGGTTCAATTCTACTTGATAAATGGTAAACACACCATCGACCGGTCAACCATATTCTGACCGGCAGGGGAAAATATGCCATGAAAACCTACTCGATTTTACTTCCACTCGTCCTGCTCGCCGCGGCACCCGGACATGCCCAGACGATTGATTTCGGCGGCCTGCCCGATTCTAGTGATACACCGTTCTTCGGCCCCTATGTCGAGGACGGCTTCTCCATTTCCTTGATCGCGGGCGAGGCCTTCGTAGCGAAGGCTTTCGGCAATCCCGTGCCGAACCTGTATTTCGGCACGGTCACCGGCACGCCGGACGCCACGTTCGAACTCGTTCGCGTCGGCGGTGGAGCATTCGTCTTCGATCAGGTCGACCTCGCAGCCCAGAATGGAGACATGGACTATTCGATCGAAGGATTTCTCGGCGCCGCGTCGCTCTTCACCTTGAATGGCGTCTGGAATGGCACCACGTACCCTGCCCCTCCCACGTTCGGCACCTTCGACCCTGCCGACACGCTTCCGGGCATCGATAGACTCGTTTTCTCCTTCTACGCCCATGGAACGTCCGGCAACATCGACAATATCGTCGTTCATGAGACGACATCGGTTCCCGGACCGACAGCCGTTCCCGAACCGGCTACCTGGGCGATGATGCTCATGGGCTTCGGGGCGATCGGCTACGGCGCACGCCGCCGGCGGGCGCCGAACGTCCGTTTCGCCCTCTGATCCACGCCCACCCGCCCGGCGACAGTCGCTGGAATTGAGCAACGTCACCGCAATGGCGAAATCCGCATATTGCCCCAAGACGGGACAAAGGTAAATTTCCGTTAAGACTTTCACGGGAACGTCATCCAACGATGTGATTGCCCCTTTCAGGACACGAGGATCACGGGCGCCGTCCCTCGGGCGGCGCCCGTGATCGGTCGTCCTGTGCCAGGCGCGCCGAAACCGATGGTTTCGCACGCTGGTTCGACTTCAAACGGGGAAAATATCAGATGAAGAAACTCGCTCTCGCGGCCACCGCCGCCCTCGCCTTCGTCCTTACCGCCGCGCCGGCCTCGGCCGCTTATGTCATCAACGTCTATCAGTCGGGCGCCGATGTCGTCGCCGTCGGCAGCGGCAGCCTCGACCTGACGGGGCTGACCATGAACAATTCGGCCACATCCGGGAACGGCTGGGTCTTTCCCGGGGGCGCCTATATGAAGGTCGGATCCGGGTCGGCGGTGCTCGCGCAGGGCGTCGGCATCACCGGCCCCAGCAACTATGGCACGTCCCCGCACAGCCTGGTGAATGCCGACAGCAACGCCGGCGCGATCGTCGGCATCAACATGCAGTCCGCTTCCAACCTGACGCGCTTCATCTTCGTGCCGCAGGGTTACGTGTCCGGCGCCGATCTGGGGACGAGCACGTCGATCTATGACAACAAGACGCTTTCATATCTGGGCCTGACGGCCGGAAATTCCTACACCTGGACCTGGGCCGCGGACAGCTTCACGATCAACATCCTGTCGGCGGCGCCGACGCCTTCCGTCCCCGAGCCGGCGACCTGGGCGATGATGATCGCGGGCTTCGGCGCGATGGGCGCGGCGCTCCGTCGTCGCCGCGATCCGGCCCTCGCCGCCGCCTGAACCGCGGCGCTGGACCGAAAGGAAAAGCCGTCGGTCGAAGCCGGCGGCTTTTTTAATGCCCTGCGCTGATGAAAGGTGCCGGTGAAAAACGGTGGTGCCCCATAGAAGACAAAAATGGGCACTCAGATCATTGGAGAATTTGCGTCAGTCGTCAGTAGGACATGCCTTCGATCTCGTCCCCGGCGATGGACATCGGGCCGTTCGCCCGTCGTCGTCGGAACTCACTCGTACATATCGCGACGATGCCTACGTCGTCCGCGAGACGATCGCGCTCGCGGCGCAGCTGCGTGCCATCGCCGATGGGAAGGAGGCGCCGCCGCGCGACGGATCCCCGCCGCCGGTCGGTCTTGACCCTAAGCGCGGCGGTCGCCGTGGCTGAGTTCGAGCGCCATGTCGGCGAGCTGCCGTGGGGCTGGTGGTTGCGCGCCGGTCCTGACGGCCTCGAGGATGCCAACGACCGTGTCTGGCAGAGTGTCAGGGACGCCTTCTGGGAAGGCGAGCTCGGCTTCCCGCCAGTTCACTTCGCGCCCGAGCAACACGAACTGATGCTGCGCGTCCTGACCTCGATCCAGGCGGGCTGGTTCGGCCGGGAGAGCAAGCACGACGTGTTCGGTGGGGACATGATGTTCTGGCGGTTCCACCAGTGCTGGCTCGTATCGATCGGCATGGTCGAGACCTCGCACGGGCGCTCCGCACTCGAGGCGCCGCTCACCGCCCTCGGCCGGTCGGTCCTGATGATGCTGCAGGCGACCCGCGAACCGGAATTCGAGCGCCTGCCGATGGCGGCGGTCGTGGCGGCGGTCACGGCGGCAAAGGGTCTGGATACTGAGGCCCGCGAGCGAGCGCTGCTCGCCTTCGAGCGCGAAGTCGGTTTCCGCCGGCACGTTTTCGCGCGCGAAGGCGTGGCGGCACACTATCTGGTCACGCTCACCGGCATCAAGGTCGGCGCGCGGATGCCCACGCGCAACGTTGCCTGGTCCCAGTCGTTCGCCGATGCGAAGTCGCGCGACGACCTGTTCGCGTGGCTGGCCGAGCGCGTGCACCGCTGGGACGAATGGGGCGAGCTGGCCTATAGAAAGGGCGCCGATGCGCTCACCCGCCACCTGCTGTCGGTGATTATCGGCTCGGGCGGACTGTCGTGAGCCGAGAGCGTCCATCGCCCCCCACCGGTAACGCCGATCTCTCCGATCGGCCCGGCATGTCCGATGCGCCGACCGATGGTGATCGTCGTCGCATCCGGAACGCCCGTCGTCAGGCGCGAGCGCGCTACGACGAGATCGATGCGGCTCGCGATGCTGAAGTCGCGAATACCTTACGCACCGAACTTACCGCCGCCATCAGATCGGCATCGCCATTGCTGATATCGCTGCTCGCGGTCGAAGGTCTGACGCTGGACGACGCCATGGCGATGATGGTGTCTGAGCAGTCCTCAACGCAGCAACCGACCCGTTTGAGCCGCTTTCGTAGCTATCAGACCAGCCATAGTCAGATGCTGCGGCATTACCTCACTGGGCCATCACCGAGCCGGGTGACCAGTGCCGCCTCGCATGAACATATCATCAATCGTGCTGGGGGCGGATACATCACGATGAAGGTATTCGAGCATTCCGTCGAGGTCGAAACCCGGATCGCTCCGGTCTGGCTCGACACGAAGTTCGGAAAATTGCAGGTCCAGTTGGACACAGCATTACCAGACATGCTGGCGACGGCCGCCGTGGGGCGGCTGCTCGAGGAGATCGTCGATCATGCTGTCTGGCGCGGGCGAGGATGGCGGATCCATGCCATCGAAGAACCCGTGTCCTCGTTCTTCGGTCAGACGCTGATCGTGGCGACGGGTTCGCTGCCGTATCAGGTGACTTGGCCCAACGTCGAACATCTTACGGCCCGCGCCGCGGGACTACAGTGAAGATCCGGCAAGCCCAAGCAGACGCTCACACCGCAAACCGGCCTGCGGGAACAGACTGCGCAACTCGGTTTGCCGAATGGCGAGATTGAGGCCCACCGCCATCAATCGGCGCTCAGCGCGGCTGGGCCGTCGATCAGAGTCGAGGGCGCCGCGTCCCTGCCGCATCGCAACGATACGGCGGCGCACATGGGCGGCACGGGCAAACAGAACCAGCCCGATACCTGTTGCAATGGCGTCCACGGCCAGTCGAGCAACTGCCGAGGTGCCGTGCCAGACAAGCGCGATAATCGTCAGCACGATGATGATCGACATATGACAATCCTTTTTTCCACGATCCCAACCGGATCGCTGCTTCCTGCTCTCCAGGAAAATTTGAGAATGTCCCAAGCTTGGGCGTGGGCCGGGATGGCAGTCCCGGACCATGGACCGCGACGCCGACCACGCCGAGATTCCCGTGCGCGTGGTGGTCGTGCGAGGCAAGCGCTTCGTCTCGGGCGGACAGACCGTGCCTTCGCGTCTGGTCCGCACCAACATTCCGGAGCAGCTGCCGATTGTCCCCGGCGAAAGCGATCTGGTCCTCCAGCATATCGGAGATGTACTCGCCAACCTCTTCGACCCGTAGCGCCATGAGACAGGAGGACGAACCATGACTGAGGGACGACGCGCCTTCATCTATCTGCGTGTCAGTAACGACGATGAAGGCGGCAACAACGCCTCCAGCGCGGCACAGGAGGCTGCCTGCCGCGCCCTGTGCGAACGCGAGGGTATCGCGGTCGTCGAGGTGTTCGAGGAACTAAACGTGTCGGGCCGAAAGTTGCAGCGCCGGCAGTTCGATCGGATGATCGCACTCGCGACGTCCCCCGCCCATCCGGTGCACGTCGTGGTTGTTTATGCGCTGAGCAGGTTTACCCGGCGCCTGCTCACTCAGGTCACCGCCGAGCACAAGCTGACCGAAGCACGGGTGAAGCTGATATCGGTCATCGAAGGCATGGGCGATGATCCCAACAGCCGGATGATGCGCGGGTTCATCGCGGTGATGAACGAGAAGTACGCCAACGACGCGTCCACGTTCACCTGCCGCGATCGTCGTGGCAACGCGCAGTCGGGGTATTGGAACGGCGGCCCGGTGCCGTTCGGCTATGAATCTCGCGTCGTAAGCATCGATGGCCGCAAGGAGCGCAAGAAGCTGTTCGTGCGCGAGGACGAAGCAGCGACCGTTCGCTTGACCGTGCAACTGGCCTGCTCAGGGCTCGCCGGTCTGCCGATGGGCACGCGGGCGATCGCAAAGTATCTCAACGACAACGGCTACAGCTTGCGCGGCAGGAAATTCTATCACAGCAATGTCGACGGCATCCTGACGCGCGAACACTATGCCGGATCCTATCGGGACCGCACGCGCGACGATAACGGTGTGGTCCCGGCCGCTGCCGACGAGATCGTGGTCGAATGCCCGAAGATCATCGAGCCGGACGTGATGGCCCGCGTCGCCGCGATCCGGTCGAAGGCGGCGCCGCGCGTTACTGCGCCGCGCATCACCAACTCGCCGGTGCTGCTGGGCGGCCTTGCCACCTGCGGGCATGCCGAATGCAACGCCGGCATGGTAATCAGGAGCGGCAAAGGCGGTCAGTATCGCTATTATGTCTGCAACCGCAAGGCGACGGCTGGTGCAGACATGTGTGGGAGCAAGTCGATCCGGGAAGACGCGCTTGACGCGATCGTGCTGGATGGCCTGCTCCACCGCATCTTGGCGCCCGACCGGTTGCGCGCGCTACTCGCCGACGTCCTCGATCGATCAGACCAAGCGCAACAGCGCCGCGAACGCGATCTCGATAGGGTCCGCCGCGAGCGAATTGCAGCGGAGACACGGCTCCGCCGGCTGCTCGAGATCGTCGAGGAGGGGATGATGAGCGTGCGCGACCCTATCTTCGCGACCAAGCTCGCTGAGGCCAATGCCTCCATCGCCGCCCTGGCCGAAACCGAGCGCAGCCTCGCCGGGCAGCTCGGCAGCGCCGCGCGCCAGATCACCGAAGAAGCGATACAGCGTTTCGGCGATGCGTTGCGCACCAGCATCCTGACCGAAAATAGCGCCATGCGCCGAGCCTATGTGCGGCTGCTGGTCTCCAACGTGACGGTCAACGATAACGAGATCGTCATCGCCGGATCCCAGGCCGCGCTCGAAAACGCTGCCCAAAAGGGCGATCCCGCAGCTTGCGCCGCGGTGCCCAGTTTTGACCGGAAGTGCGGTATTATGGCGCAACGGCACCACGCTCTTCAACGAGGCGTCGGCGCGCGCTAAGCTGGACGGTGTTTCCCCTTCCTCCTAACGCCGCTCGCGAATGGGAGGGCAGGTATGACCAGCTTACATCGGACCAACGAAGCAATCGACAATTTGGAGTCGATCATCGATCGACACCAGCCAAACGCCGTCAGCATGGATGCGCAGTCGAATGGTTTGCAGCAATCCAAGCAAGTCGGCGCTGATTGGGTGCCTATAGAGGTCATCAAGGCTGCCGAGGAGGCCGTTGGAGCCATCTTTGACGCATTGAAGACGCCGGCAGGATTCATCCGTCCGAGAATTGCCAGTCAGCCACCAGAATGGTGGGGAAATACGGGAGCCTT
>Ga0153956_1000142_pt1 | contig 91988 bp, 85 predicted proteins | sample TSFL040MetaG_FD_104704 | JGI IMG/M metagenome (GOLD analysis project Ga0153956, IMG submission 104704) | Attine ant fungus gardens microbial communities from Florida, USA - TSFL040 MetaG | ecosystem: Host-associated > Fungi > Mycelium > Unclassified | place: USA: Florida, Wekiwa Springs... | reverse complement strand
CCTGCTGCGCATGCCGATGTTCGTGTGGACCTGGCTGATCACCGCGTACCTGCTGATCGCGGTGATGCCGGTGCTGGCGGGCGCGATCACGATGGTGCTGTTCGACCGCCACTTCGGCACGTCGTTCTTCAACGCGGCAGGCGGCGGCGACCCGGTCATGTACCAGCACATCTTCTGGTTCTTCGGGCACCCCGAGGTGTACATCATGATCTTGCCGGCGTTCGGGATCGTGTCGCAGGTGATTCCGGCGTTCTCGCGCAAGCCGCTGTTCGGCTATAGCTCGATGGTGTATGCAACCGCATCGATCGCGATCCTGTCGTTCATGGTCTGGGCGCACCACATGTTCGTGACCGGCATGCCGGTCACGGGTCAGCTGTTCTTCATGTACGCGACGATGCTGATCGCGGTGCCGACCGGCGTGAAGGTGTTCAACTGGGTCGCGACGATGTGGCGCGGTTCGCTGTCGTTCGAAACGCCGATGCTGTTCGCAATCGGCTTCCTGATCGTGTTCACCTTCGGCGGGCTGTCCGGTCTGATGCTCGCGATGGCGCCGCTCGATATCCAGTATCACGGTACCTATTTCGTGGTTGCGCACTTCCACTACGTGCTGGTGGCGGGGTCGCTGTTCGGGCTGTTCTCCGGGTGGTACTACTGGTCGCCGAAATGGACCGGATGGATGTACAACGAAACGCGCGGGAAGATCCACTTCTGGGCGTCGATGATCTTCTTCAATCTCGCTTTCCTGCCGATGCACTTCGTCGGCCTCGCCGGCATGCCGCGTCGCTATGCGGACTACCCGGCGCAGTTCACGGACTGGAACCAGGTGATCTCGATCGGCGCGTTCGGCTTCGGTCTGTCGCAGGTCTACTTCCTGTTCGCGGTGGCGCTGCCGGCCTACCGTGGCGGCGGTGAGCTCGTGGAAGCCGGCGACAAGCCGTGGGACGGCGCAACCGGCCTCGAGTGGACCGTGCCGAGCCCGGCTCCGTTCCATACGTTCGAACATCCGCCGACCGTCGAGTAAGCCTTTACCGGCGAAGTGCCGGGCCCCGGCGGCGCTATGCCGCCGACGGCACCGGGCGCTTCGCGAGGCGGCCGCAAGGCGGCCTCGCCAGTCAGCCACAGTATCCAGAAAGTCGAGCATGAGTCGAGCATGACCCGCAATTCACAGGAAAGACGTACGCCGGAACAGATTCGCGCGGGCAACAAGCGCATCGGTCTGGTGATGTTCGCGATTGCGGCATTGTTCTTCATAGGCATCGTGGTCAAGCAGTGCTGGTTCAGCTAACGCGGGTTGAAGTCCGTTGGCGGGTTTGTTGATGCAGGTTTGTTGAGGATTCAGATGTCGACGCACCCGCCGGCCGAGGCCGATCGCTCTTTCAACCGTTCGATGCTGATCAAGCTGTTCGTCGTCGCGTTGATGATGTTCGGCTTTGGTTTCGCGCTGGTGCCGATGTATCGGGCGATCTGCCAGATCACCGGCATCAACAACCTCGTGCAGCGCGATACGACCGCGCGCGAGGCGCAGAACACGCAGGTCGACATGAGCCGCACGATTTCGGTCGAATTCGATGCGAACGCGCGCGGCCTGTTGGGTTTCAAGCCGGAGCAGCGTAGTCTCGACGTGCATCCGGGCGAAGTGACGACGGTCATGTACGACGTCAGCAACGGACAGTCGCGCACGATTCGCGCGCAGGCGATTCCGAGCTACGCGCCGAAGCAGGCGACCGAATACTTCAGGAAGATCGAGTGCTTCTGTTTCACGCAGCAGACGTTGAACGCGAACGAGACCAAACGGATGCCGGTGGTGTTCGTGGTCGACCCGAAGTTGCCGAAGGATGTGAAAACGATCACGTTGTCGTACACGTTCTTCGAATTGAACACGCCGCCGGCGGCGAGTGAGGATCAAGCGGCGCCGAAGGCCGAGGCGACGAACAGTTAGGTTAGCGCGGCGGCAGCGGCGGCGAGCTCGGCGAAGCCGGCCGGATCCAGATCCGGATCGCAACGAGCCGCGAACGAAGCAGGACCAGGAGAACGAAGCGAGATGATCGATAACGGCGGCGAGAAACCCGGCAGCCCGCGCAAGAGCAGTTTCGGTCAGTCGATGCGCGCGGTGGCCTGGTCGTTTTTCGGTGTACGCAGACGTCGCGATCTGGAGGCGGACGCCACGCAGCTCAATCCGCTGCATGTGATCGTGGCGGCGTTGATCGGCGCGGCGATCTTTATCGGGGTGCTGATTCTGGTCGTGCGGGCGGTGGTCGGTTGAGATGTTCTTCAGGGGCTGGGCCGTATGCGAGCGGGGCCCAGGCAGGCAGTACCGGGGCAAGGCATCAATGCCCGCGAATTAGAGTGAAGCGGCGCGGTATCGACGCGCCGCCGAAGATACAGCCGGAGATTCCGGAACAACTGGACTGAAGTGGAGAATCAAGAATGAGCGGTCAAAACGAGAGCCCGTACTATTTCGTACCGCATCCGTCGCGGCATCCGATCAGCGCCGCTGCCGGGTTGCTGGTCATGCTCGGATCGCTTGCGGCCTGGATCAACGAACAGAGCTGGGGGCCGATCGGCGTCTTCGCGGGTTTGTTGTGGCTGCTCTTTACGCTCTGGCACTGGTTCGGCGACGCGATCGCGGAATCGGAAGGCGGTATGTACGGCAAGAACGTCGACCGCTCGTACCGCTGGAGCATGAGCTGGTTCATCTTCTCCGAAGTGATGTTCTTCGGCGCGTTCTTCGGCGCGCTGTTCTACGCCCGCGAAATCGCGCTGCATCAGCTCGGCAGTCTCGACTACAAGCTGATCTGGCCGGATTTTTCGGCGGTATGGCCGAACAACGGTCCCGCTGAACTCGTGTCGGCCTACAAGTCGATGCAACCGTGGCCGGTGCCGACGATCAACACGGCGCTGCTGCTGTCGTCGGGCGCGACGCTGACGGTGTCGCACCACGCGCTGCGCGAGAATCATCGCCGCAAAGCGATTATCTGGCTGGCCGCCACGCTGCTGCTGGGGGTGAGCTTCCTGGTCCTGCAGGGCTTCGAATATTTCGCCGCGTACCATGAACAGAATCTGACGCTGTCCTCGGGCATCTACGGTTCGACGTTCTTCCTGCTGACAGGCTTCCACGGTTTCCACGTGTTCCTCGGCGGCACGATGCTCGCGGTGGTGCTGGTGCGGATGATCCGCGGCCACTTCACGGCGGAACACCACTTCGCGTTCGAAGGCGCGGCGTGGTACTGGCACTTCGTCGACGTCGTGTGGCTCGGGCTGTACGTCGTCGTGTACTGGCTGTAACGCAGTCAGACCCGCGCGCGCCGCATGCCCGGCGTGCGCGGGTCGTTCGCGCAACGCTCCTCGGGCGGCGCCAACGAGCAGGAAGCAAGGATTGATGCAGCGCCGCCCTCGACCTGTCCGGGCGGCGTTTTGTTTGGTGATGTGAAAATCTCGATGCCGAGGTTCGGACAGTGAGGCGCAGGCCCGGAGGGTGCGAAACTGCGAGGTGAAACTGCGGGGTGAAACTGCGAGGTATGAGCGCGCAATGAGCGCAGTGTCGCCAGTATCGACGCGAGACTCGACGCGTGGCGAGCAACGCGTCAAACTCGGCGGGCACGACGTTCGATACGTGAGCTTCAGCGCCCGTACGGGATGCCGGTCGACTGAATCCAGCCCATCCAGTGTGCGAACAGGATGAACAGGAACAGCGAGATCGACAGGCCCACCCGCGTCGCGAGCGACCAGACCATCCGCTTGGTTTTGCCTCTGTCGTGCATCATGAAATACAACGCCGACACCATGCTGGCGATGATCAGAGCAAACGCAATGGGAACGATAATGTGCATGGAACCAACTGAAACCGGAAAGCGCGGTGGCGAAACATTTATTATCGCACCGCGTCCGCGCGTCTGCCGTGGGTTCCCGGCGGCTCCCGCTGCGGTGATGGAGCGCAGGCAATGAAGTTTCGCCTGATTCCCGCGCTGCTGATCGTGCTCGTCGTCGTCGTGACGGTGCGGCTCGGTTTCTGGCAGCGAGATCGCGCGCATCAGAAGGAAGCGCTCGAGGCGCACATCACGCAGTTCGAGAACGCGCCCGCGCTGCCTGTCAGCGCGGCGCCGGTCGCGCTGAAGGACGTCGAGTTCCATCGCGTGTCGGCGCGCGGCACGTTTATCGCGGACAAGGTCGTGTACCTCGATAATCGGCCGTATAACGATCAGCCCGGCTTTTACGTCGTGATGCCTTTTAAACTGACCGACGGCGGTTATGTGCTGGTCAATCGCGGCTGGCTGCCGCGTAACATGGCCAATCGCGAGACTATCGCGCCGTACACGACGCCGCCCGGCGAGGTCGAGATCGAAGGGATTGCACGGGCCGACGCGTCGCGCGCGTTCGAGCTTGGGCAGAACGGTTCGGCCGCGCATCATCTGATTCGCCAGAATCTCGATGTCGCCGCGTATGCGACCGAAACCGGGCTGCCGCTGCAATCGTTCGTGATCGAGCAAACGGGCAACGGCGGCGACGGCCTGGTGCGCGACTGGCCCGCGCCGACCACGGGCGTCGAGCGCAACTACGGCTATATGTTCCAGTGGTGGGGCATGGCCGCCGCGGCGCTCGGCTTCGGTCTGTACGCGGCGCGGCGCGCGGGCCGAAAAGAACCCGCGCGCGGCGCATGAGCATCGCGTGGTGCAAGCGCGGCACGCAGCCGCCCAATCATTGAAAGAGGTTTCGTAGTGTCGACTCAAACTCCCCGCCCGGCGCAAGCCGGCAAACCCGCCGCGGCCAAAGCGATTCCCGGTCAACCGAACGGCCCCGGCTCGTGGCGGCGCGGCCGCTGGATGCTGCTGCTGGTCGCGCTGATCGGCGCGGCGCCGATCGCGATCTCGTATTTCATGTACTACGTGGTCAAGCCGGCCGGCAGCAGCACGAACTACGGCACACTGATCGAGCCGCAGCGGCCGATCCCCGATTCGCTGACGGTCACCGGCGAGGACGGCAAGCCGCTCGAGCTCGCCTCGTTGCGCGGCCGCTGGCTGATGATCTCGGTCGACGGCAGCGCGTGCGACAAGGCCTGCGCGACGAAGCTCTACTTCATGCGACAAATCCGCGCAACCCAGGGGCCGGAGCGCGAGCGCGTCGTCGAAGTGTGGCTGCGCACCGACGCGGGCCAGGTCGCGGACGTGATACAACACGCGTACCCCAACACCGACATGCTGATCGCCGACCCGGCGCAGGTAGCCGCATGGCTTCCCGCCGACACCGGTACCCGGATCACCGACCATATTTTCCTCGTCGATCCGAACGGCAATCTGATGATGCGTTTCCCCAAAGATGCGAACCCGAGCAAGATCAAGAACGATCTGACCAAGCTGCTCAAGTGGTCGAGTATCGGCTGACGCCGCCAACAGGTAAGAAACGATGTTCGTATTGCAACTGGCCCTGATCGGCTTGTGTATCGCGTTGTTGCCGCTGTCCTACGTATGGGTCAAGGCCGACGACGACAAATTCCGCAAGCTGGTCTGGCTCACCACGTTCCTCACCCTCGACCTGGTGATGTTCGGCGGCTTCACGCGCCTCACCGATTCCGGGCTCGGCTGCCCGGACTGGCCGGGCTGCTACGGCACGTCGTCGCCGTTCATCGCGCACGCGGCGATCTCCGCCGCCTATCGGGCGATGCCGTCCGGCCCCGTCAGCATGACCAAGGCGTGGATCGAAATGATCCATCGCTATTTCGCGATGGCGATCGGCGTGCTGATCATCGCGCAGACGGTCATCGCGTGGACCGCGCGCATCAAGCGCCGTGCGCTGCACGTGTCGCCGTGGTGGCCGACCGCGCTGCTGTTGCTGATCGTCGTGCAGGGCGCCTTCGGCGCATGGACCGTGACGATGAAGCTGCAGCCGATCATCGTGACCACGCACCTGCTGCTCGGTCTCGCGCTGCTCGGCACGCTCGGCTGGCTGGCCGCGCGGCTCACGCCGTTGCCCGCCTACGAACCCGAAGCCGCGCGCTGGCGCGCGGCGGCGCTCGCGGGCCTCGCGCTGCTGGTGTTGCAGATTGCGCTGGGCGGTTGGGTCAGCACCAACTATGCGGTACTCGCCTGCACCGACTTCCCGACCTGCAACGGTCAATGGCTTCCGCCGATGGACTTTGCGCATGGCTTTCACCTGTGGCGCGCGCTCGGCATGAATGGCGACGGCGACATGATCACCCAGGACGCGCTGGTCGCGATCCACTGGACGCATCGCACCTTCGCGTTCGTCGTGATTGCCTATCTGGTGTGGTTCGCGCTGAAACTGCGCCGCTTCGAGTCGCTGCGGCGGCCCGCGAACGGCATGCTGCTGGTGGTGCTGATCCAGTTCGTCACCGGCTTGTCGAACATCGTGCTGCAATGGCCGTTGCCGATCGCGGTCGCCCATAACGGCGGGGCCGCGATCCTGCTGCTGCTGCTCGTCATGTTAAACTTCCGCATCGCTTATAGCCGTCCCGGCCGCGCCGTTTTCCCTGCGCGCGACGCCGCGCCAGCGTGACTCACATGGACAGCACGACACTCTCCCAAACGCCCGGCAACCGGGTTTCCCAATACCTCGCTCTGACGAAGCCGCGTGTCACGCAGCTTGCGGTGTTCTGCGCGGTCATCGGTATGTTTCTGTCGACGCCCGGCATGGTGCCGTGGACAGTGCTGATCGGCGGCACGGTCGGCATCTGGCTGCTGGCCGGCGCCGCATTCGCAATCAATTGTCTCGTCGAGCAGCAGATCGACGCGAAGATGCGCCGCACGTCGTGGCGTCCGTCCGCGCGCGGCGAAATCACCACTCCGCAAATCCTGCTGTTCTCGGCCGTGCTCGGCGGCCTCGGCATGTGGACGCTGTACACGTTCGCGAATCCGCTGACCATGTGGCTCACGCTCGCCACCTTCGTCGGTTACGCGGTCATCTATACGCTGCTGCTGAAGCCGGCCACGCCGCAGAACATCGTGATCGGCGGCGCGTCGGGCGCGATGCCGCCGGCGCTCGGCTGGGCCGCGGTCACGGGCCACGTGCCCGGTGATGCGTGGATTCTCGTGCTGATCATCTTCGTGTGGACGCCGCCGCATTTCTGGGCGCTCGCGCTGTACCGCCGCAAGGATTACGAAAACGCCGGACTGCCGATGCTGCCGAACACGCACGGCGAAAAATACACGCGCCTGCATATCCTGCTGTACACGGTGATCCTTTTTGCGGTCACGCTCATGCCGTTCATCTCCGGCATGAGCGGGGTCGTGTATCTCGGCGCGGCGGTACTGCTCGGCGCCGTGTTTCTCGCGTATGCGTGGAAGATCTACCGGCAATATTCGGACGATCTCGCGCGCCGAACCTTCCGTTATTCGATCGTCTATCTGTCGCTGCTGTTCGCCGCGCTGCTGATCGACCACTATGCGCGCGTCGTGATCGGCGCGTAACACCATGCTCAATAACCGCTTTGCGCGTGCCGCGCGCGCCGCCGTGATCGCTTGCGCGCTCGGCGGCGCGCTGGGCGCTACGCTGATGACGGCGGGCTGCGGCAAGCAGCCGCCCGCCTTCACGAATCTCGACATCACCGGCAACACCCAGTTCGCGAGCGATTTCTCGCTCCCCGACACGTCCGGCAAGATCCGCACGCTGGCCGACTACAAGGGCAAGGTCGTGGTGCTGTTCTTTGGCTACACGCACTGCCCGGATGTCTGCCCGACGACGATGGCCGAACTGTCGCAGGCATTGCAGCAGCTGGGTCCGGAAGACGCGAAGCGCGTGCAGGTGCTGTTCGTCACGGTCGACCCCGAGCGCGACACGCCGCAGTTGCTCGCGCAATACGTGCCGGCGTTCAATCCGAGCTTCGTCGGCCTGCGTCCGGCCAGTGACGAACAACTCGCGAAGCTCGCCAAAGGCTTCCGCGTGTACTACGCGAAGGTCCCGGGCAAGACGCCCGATAGCTACACGATGGATCACACGGCCGCGAGCTATGTGTTCGACACCGACGGCAAACTGCGTCTGTTCGCGCGCGATGGCCAGGGCGCGACACCGTGGGTGCACGACATCAAGCTGCTGCTCGATTGAGGCTGACGCGGCCGCGGATTCTCCGGGCTGCGGAATATCGCAGCTTGCGCTCGTGATACGCGCGACGCATGCGAATCAACACGATTCGGCCTGAATCTCACGCGCCGGTCCGTCAATGAAGTCCGCTTCGCCTCAGCTTCGTCTCCGCTTCGTCCCCTGCTCTCAACCCGGAAGCGGCAAATCCCCAACTGCCGCGCTGCCCGGTTCCGCCCCGCATAACCATATGCGATCAGGGTATTTCCCAACTTGCCGGCCATATGAAAGAATTTAGGGCCTGGCTGGCGGCGCCCGCTCGATAACGCGGGCGCCGCCCGTTTTCATCCGATGCCGACACCGGTCCGAAGCACACGGACCCATTGGGACTCATAGGGAGCCCATCGGAACCATCGGCACAAAATCAGTAATAGCGAGAACTACATGCAGCGCAGAAATCTCCTCAAAGCCCTCACCGCAGTCGTCGCCGGCGCGGCGATTCTCACCAGCGTCGGCGCCCACGCGGACGACAAGGTCATCAAGGTCGGCACGATCGGCGGCCCGGACGCGCAAGTCTGGGAAGTCGTCACCAAAGTGGCGAAGCGCGAAGGTCTGAACGTGAAGGTCGTCGAATTCAACGACTACATCCAGCCGAACGCCGCGCTCGACGCCGGCGACCTCGACGCGAACAGCTTCCAGCACCAGCCGTATCTCGATAGCCAGATCAAGCAGCGCGGCTACAAGCTCGTCAACGTGGGTCTCACGTATATTTCGCCGCTCGGCGCGTACTCGAAGAAGCTGAAGTCGCTGAAGGATCTGCCGCAGGGCGCGAAGGTCGCGGTGCCGAACGATCCGTCGAATGAAAATCGCGCGCTGCTGTTGCTGCAGGCGCAGGGGCTGATCAAGCTGAAGGACGGCGCCGGCACCGGCGGCAACAACGCGACGCCGCTCGACGTCGCCGGCAATCCGAAGAAGATCAGGTTCGTCGAACTCGACGCCGCGCAACTGCCGCGTTCGCTGGCCGACGTCGACGCCGCCGTGATCAACACGAACTTCGCGCTGGCCGCCGGCCTGCAGCCCACCAAGGACGCGATCGCGCTCGAAGACATCCACAGCCCGTACGCGAATCTGATCGCGGTGCGCGCGAAGGACAAGGACCAGCCGTGGGTCAGGAAGCTGGTTGCCGCGTATCAGTCGGAAGAGGTGCGCCAGTTCATCAAGACGCAGTTCAAGGGTTCGATGGTGCCGTCGTTCTAAGCGACGTTTTTATTGCGATCGCATCGCGATCTCATTGTATCGGGAATGGCACGCGCCGCATCGGCGCGTGCTTTTTTTATAGCTCCAGTTGCCACCTTTCGAGCGTCGGATTCTGATCGAAGCGGTGCGCCGCCGACGTGCCGGCGGTTTTCAGCGTGAACTTCGTATAGCCGGCGCGCTTTGCGAAACGCACTTGGAGTTGCCGCGCCGCCGGCGGCGGAGCGGCCGCGCGCAAGCTCTGCCATGCAAGTGGACTTAAACTGGTATTAAACAGGTGCTGAGACGGCGGCTCTCGACGGGCATCGGAGCCTGAAAGCCCTCACTGGTATCGTTCGATGAGCGTCTATACGGGTAAATCCCGAGCCGATGCTGCACTTGGAAAGCGCCCCAAAAATCACCTGAAACCCTTACCCAACAAGGCTTTGCGCGCACCGGCGCCAGCATGGAACCACTCGATTGACTGGTATTATGTTGGTTATATAATGGGCTCTCAAATTTCCGGGCCGTGTTGCTCGCGGCTGCATTGGAGCCCCATGGAAACTCGCTGGTCCGCATTGATGCCTGACGCGCGCAACGTCACGCCGCTCTATCTGCAGCTCGCGCGCAACCTCGCGACGGCGATCCATTGCGGCGTGTGGTCGGCCGGCGAGGCGTTGCCGTCGGAGCGCACGTTGTCCGACGCGATCGGCGTGTCGCGCATCACCGCGAGGAAGGCGATCGAGTTACTGGTCGAACAGGGTCTGATCCGCCGTTCGCGCGGCGCGGGCAGTTTCATTACGCCGCGCGTCGAAGATCCGCTGTCGCGCCTCACCGGCTTCACGAAGAAGATGCAGCAGCGCGGCTTCCGGCCGGATTCGGTGTGGCTCGAGCGCGACGTGCGCGCGGCCAACCGCGACGAGTTGCTGCACCTCGGCCTGACGCCGGGCGCGTCGGTCGCGAGCCTGCGGCGGCTGCGGCGCGCGGACGGCATCGTGATGGCGGTCGAGCATTCGGCGTTGCCGGTCGCGATCGTGCCCGATCCGCTCGCAATCGGCGATTCGCTGTACAGCTATCTCGAGCAACAAGGCGCGGCGGTGGTGCGCGCATTGCAGCACTTCCGCGCGGTCAACGCGTCGAGCGAAGTCGCCGCGCTGATGGACATCGAACCGCGCACCGCGCTGCTCGTCATTACCCGGATCGGCTACAGCGCGGATCAGCGCGCGATCGAGCTGACCGACACCTATTGCCGCGACGACTACTACGATTTCGTCGCCGAACTGCGCACCTGACGCGCGCATAAATGCGCGCCCGGGCGCGCGGCTGAACCGCACGGCCGCGCAGGCCGCGAGCCGGGCGGGCGCAATTTGCCGCATACGTATCACGCACCAGAGAGACTCATGCTGACCGGAAACATACTCACCACCCAAGGGTGGATCCACGGCACGCTCGAATACGAAAACGGCCGCATCACGGCGCTGACCGGTGAACCCGCCGATCCGTCGGCCAACGACGCGCCGTACGTGCTGCCCGGCTTCATCGATCTGCACGTGCACGGCGGCGGCGGCGCCGACGTGATGGAAGCCGGCGACGCGATCGAAACGATCACCCGCACGCACGCCCGCCACGGCACGACGAGCCTGCTCGCGACCACGATGACCGCGCCGCGCGACGAACTGATGAGCGTGGTCGCCGGGCTCGGCAATGTCGCGCGGGTGCGCACGGCGGGCGGCTCGCGGGTGCTCGGCGTGCATCTGGAAGGCCCGTACATCAACCCCGGCAAGCTCGGCGCGCAACCGGACGCGGCGGTCTCGGCGGTGATGGACGAAGTGCTCAAGTATCTGTCGATCGCGCCGATCCGCGTCGTGACGCTGGCGCCCGAGATCGCCGGCCATATGGAGATCATCTCCGAGATGGCGGCGCGCGGCGTGCGCGTGCAGCTCGGCCATTCGCTCGGCACCTACGACGACGCGGTCGCGGCGCTCAAGCACGGCGCATGCGGCTTCACGCATCTGTTCAACGCGATGTCGCCGTTGCATCACCGCAATCCGGGGCTGGTCGGCGCGGCGCTCGCGCATGCCGAATACGCCGAAATCATTCCCGACCTGCTGCACGTCCATCCGGGCGCGATCCGCACCGCGTTGCGCGCGATTCCGCGTCTGTACGTGGTAACGGACAGCACGTCGGCCACCGGCATGCCCGACGGCGAATACCGCCTCGGCAGCCAGCACGTCACCAAATGCCTCGGCGGCGTGCGTCTTGCCGACGGCACGCTCGCCGGCAGCACGCTGACGATGGATCAGGCGCTGCGCAATCTTGTTTCGATCGGCTTGCCGATCGCCGATGTATCGAACCGTTTGTCGCGCTACGCCGCCGACTATCTCGGCATCGAAGACCGTGGCCGTATCGCGCGTGGCGCGTGGGCCGACGTGGTGGTGTTCGATCGCGAGCTGGCGCTCGCCGCAACTTACGTCGAAGGAGAAGCCATTGTCGAATATGCTTAACGAAGCGCTCGCGTCCGCCGCAACGGTCGCCGGGCAGTTGAAGGACACCTCGCAAGTCGCGTCGCTCGCGGCGAAGCTCGCTGCCCAGCCGCGCCATGTCGCGCTGACGGTCGCGCGCGGCAGCTCGGATCACGCGGCCAGTTACTTCGCGTCGCTGACGATGAGCCGCGTCGGTGTGCCGGTCGCGTCGCTGCCGATGTCGGTCGCGACGCTGCAGCAGGCACCGCTGCAGGTGCGCGATCAGCTCGCGCTCGCGTTTTCGCAATCGGGCAAGAGCCCCGATCTGGTCGGCACGATGAGCGCGCTGCGCGCCGCCGGCGCGCTGACGGTCGCCGCGGTCAATGCACCGGCGTCGCCGCTCGCCGACGCGTGCGAGTGGCATCTGCCGCTCGTCGCCGGTCCCGAACTGAGCGTTGCGGCAACCAAAAGCTATATCGCGATGCTGTCGATCTCCGCGCAACTGGTCGCGCATTGGCAGAACGATGCCGAGTTGCTCGGCGCGCTCGCCGCGTTGCCCGATGCACTGGAGCGCGCGGGCCGGCTCGACTGGTCGATGGCCGTCGACGAACTGCGCGGCATCGAGCGGATGATCGTGATCGGCCGCGGTCTGGGCCTCGCGATCGCCCAGGAAGCCGCGCTGAAGCTGAAGGAAACCTCCGGCATTCAGGCCGAAGCGTTTTCGAGCGCGGAAGTGCGCCATGGTCCGATGGAGCTGATCGACCGCGACTATCCGCTGCTCGTGTTCGCGCCGCGCGGACCGGAGCAGGCGGGTCTGCTGCAGCTTGCGCACGACATGCGCGCACGCGGCGCGCGCGTGCTGCTCGCCGCCCCCGACGATGTGCGCGAAGCGTCGCTGCCGCTCGTTTCAAGCGCTCATGCGGCGCTCGATCCGATCGCCGCGATCCTGTCCTTTTACGTGATGGCCGCGGACCTTGCCGCCGCGCGCGGGCGCAATCCCGACGCGCCGCGCCATCTCAACAAAGTCACCGAAACTCATTGACGAGAACGCAGATGCGACGTGTCGAAAAGTCCAGCCTGATGAGTCATTCCGCAGCTCACATTGTTTTGCTCGCCCCGCTGACCGGTCCGGTCGTGCCGCTCGAGAACGTACCGGACCCGGTGTTTTCGGGCGGCATGTTCGGCGACGGCATCGGCATCGATCCGCTCGAGGGCCGGCTCGTCGCGCCGTGCGACGGCGTGGTCATGCATCTCGCGCGCACCGGTCATGCGGTCACGCTCGCGAGCGCCGAAGGCGCGCAGGTCTTGCTGCATATCGGTATCGACACGGTCGAGCTGAACGGCAAGGGCTTCGCGCCGATGGTCGAGCAGGGCGCGCACGTGCGCGCGGGCGACGTGCTGATCGAGTTCGATCAGGACCAGATCGCGCTGAATGCGCCGAGCCTCGTGTCGGTGATCGCAATTGCCAATTCGGATGCGTTCGAGGTGATCGAGCGCGCGCCAGCCGGCCAGGCGAAGGCCGGGGAGACGCCGCTGCTGGTGCTGCGTGCGCGCGCCGGCGCGAACGCCGATGCGGCGGCGCGCGATGCAAGCGCCGCGCAGCACGAAGCGCGCCGCCAGCTCACGCTCACGCATGCGGGCGGTCTGCACGCGCGGCCGGCGGCGCGGGCGCGCGAGGCCGCGCGCGGCTTCGATGCGCGCGTCGAAGTGCGCTACGAGGGGCGCAAGGCGGCGATCGAAAGCGTGGTGGGTCTGCTGGGACTCGGCGCCGGTGAAGGCGCGACGGTCGAACTGCTCGGCGTCGGCCCGCAAGCGCAGGCCGCGGTCGATGCGATCGCGCACGAGCTGACGCGCGAAGCGCACGGCGAAGTCGAACAGAAGCCGGCACGGCAAGTCGCGCCGGCATCATCTACGCCTGCGCACCCCGCGCACGGCGAGCCGCTTGCACCGAATACGCTCGTGGGCGTGTGCGCGGCGCCGGGCGTCGCGGTCGGCACGCTGGTGCGCTGGGACGACGCGGACCTCGATCCGCCCGAACAGGCGAGCGGCACGTCGGCGGCGGAAAGCCGTCTGCTCGACAAGGCGATCGCGACCGTCGACGCCGATCTCGACACGATCGTGCGCGACGCATCGCAACGCGGCGCGGTCGGCGAGGCAGGCATTTTCGCGGTGCATCGCGTGCTGCTCGAAGACCCGACGCTGCTCGATGCGGCTCGCGATCTGATCAGCCTCGGCAAGAGCGCCGGTTTCGCGTGGCGTGATGCGATTCGCGCGCAGATCGGCATCCTGAGCCATGTCGAAGATGCGTTGCTCGCGGAACGCGCGGCCGATTTGCGTGACATCGAAAAACGCGTGCTGCGCGCGCTCGGCTATACGAACGCGGCGGCGCGCGCGCTGCCCGACGAAGCCGTGCTCGCGGCGGACGAATTCACGCCGTCGGATCTGTCGTCGCTCGATCGCACGCGGGTCACCGCACTCGTGATGGCGCGCGGCGGCGCGACTTCGCACGCGGCGATTCTCGCGCGTCAGGCAGGCATTCCGGCGTTGGTGGCGATCGGCGACGCATTGCATGCGATCCCCGACGGCACTCAGGTCGTCGTGCATGCGAGCAGCGGCCGGCTCGAATTCGCGCCGACCGAGCTCGATGTCGATCGTGCGCGCCGTGAGCGCAGCCGCCTCGCCGATGTGCGCGAAGCGAATCGCCGCACGTCGCAGCAGGCGGCGGCCACCGCCGATGGCCGCGCGATCGAAGTGGCCGCGAACATCGCGACGCTCGACGACGCGCAGGCCGCGGTCGACAACGGCGCCGACGCGGTCGGGCTGCTGCGCACCGAGCTGCTGTTCATCCATCGCCCAGCCGCGCCGAATGCGGACGAACATCGTCAGAGCTACCAGGCGATCGTCGATGCGTTGAGTGGCCGCACCGCGATCATCCGCACGCTCGATGTCGGCGCGGACAAGGAAGTCGATTACCTGACGCTGCCGCCCGAACCGAACCCCGCGCTCGGTTTGCGCGGTGTGCGCCTCGCGCAGGTGCGCCCGGATCTGCTCGACGATCAGTTGCGTGGGCTGCTCGCGGTGCGTCCGGCCGGCGCGGTGCGCATCCTGCTGCCGATGATCACCGATGCGGGCGAACTGGTGCGCATCCGCAAGCGGATCGACGAACTCGCACGCGACGCGGGCCGCACCGAGCCGATCGAAGTCGGCGTGATGATCGAAGTGCCGTCGGCTGCGCTGCTTGCCGATCAGCTCGCGCGGCACGCGGATTTCCTGTCGATCGGCACCAACGATCTGACGCAGTACACGCTCGCGATGGACCGCTGCCAGCCGGACCTCGCGGCCCAGGCGGACGGTTTGCATCCGGCGGTGCTGCGGTTGATCGCGGCCACCGTCGATGGCGCGGCGAAGCACGGCAAATGGGTCGGCGTGTGCGGCGCGCTTGCCGGCGATCCGCTCGCGATGCCGCTGCTCGTCGGCCTGGGCGTGACCGAGCTGTCGGTGGATCCGGTGTCGGTGCCGGGCATCAAGGCACGCGTGCGCACGCTCGACTATCAACTGTGCCGCCAGCGTGCACAGGATGCGCTCGCGCTCGATTCCGCGCAGGCGGTCAGGGCGGCGAGCCGCGCAACCTGGCCGCTCGACTGAACGCTCGACTGACGCCGCCGATTTCCGCGCCTGCGGCCGCGCGCGAGTGCCGGCCGGCACTCGGCACGTTATTTACCCACATCGCTGTACCCGCTAAACAACACGTTCAACTACGAGACAAGGATTGGAGATACCAATGGACGGAAATCCGTTTCTGAAAATTCAGCGGCTGGGACGCGCGCTGATGCTGCCGATCGCGGTATTGCCGGTCGCCGGCCTGCTGCTGCGGCTCGGCCAGCCCGATGTGTTCAACATCAAGATGATCGCCGACGCGGGCGACGCGATTTTCAGCAATCTGCCGCTGCTGTTCGCGATCGGCGTGGCGGTCGGATTCGCGAAGGACAACAACGGCGTCGCGGGTCTCGCGGGCGCCATCGGCTATCTGGTGCAGATCGCCGTGATGAAGGACATCAACGACAAGCTGAACATGGGCGTGTTGTCGGGGATCATCGCGGGGATCGTCGCCGGGCTGCTGTACAACCGCTACAAGGACATCAAGCTGCCCGACTACCTTGCGTTCTTCGGCGGCAAACGCTTCGTGCCGATCGTCACGGGGGTGATATGTCTCGTGCTCGGCATCGTGTTCGGCTATGTGTGGCAGCCGGTGCAATCCGCGATCGACATGGCCGGGCACTGGCTCACGACGGCGGGCGCGTTGGGCGCTTTCGTGTTCGGCGTGCTGAACCGTCTGCTGCTCGTCACGGGCCTGCATCACATTCTCAATTCGCTGACGTGGTTCGTGTTCGGCACCTTCACGCCGGCGGGCGGCGCGCCGGTCACCGGCGACCTGCACCGTTTCTTCGCTGGCGACCCGAGCGCGGGGACCTTCATGACCGGCTTCTTCCCGGTGATGATGTTCGGCCTGCCGGCCGCGTGTCTGGCGATGTATCACGAGGCGCCGAAAGAACGCCGCGCGATGGTGTTCGGCCTGCTGGCGTCGATGGCGCTGACGTCGTTCCTGACCGGCGTGACCGAGCCGATCGAATTCAGCTTCATGTTCCTCGCGCCGGTGCTGTATGCGATTCACTCGCTGCTGACCGGGCTGTCGCTCGCAATCTGCTCGGCGCTCGGCATTCACCTCGGTTTCACGTTCTCGGCGGGCTTCATCGACTACGTGCTGAACTACGGTCTGTCGACGAAGGGCCGGTGGGCGATTCCGCTCGGCATCGTGTATGCGGTCGTGTACTACGGTCTGTTCCGCTTCTTCATCCGCAAATTCAACATGGCGACGCCGGGCCGTGAGCCCGCCGCCGCCGACGAGCAGGTCGATTCGTTCGTCGCGGGCGGTGTCGTGCCGCCCGTGGCCGGCGCCGCGGTGCCGCGCGCGCAGCGCTATATCGCGGCGCTTGGCGGTGCGGCGAATCTGTCGGTGGTGGATGCGTGCACGACGCGTTTGCGTCTGTCGGTCGTCGATGCGGAAAAGGTCTCGGAGAACCAACTGAAGTCGATCGGCGCGCGCGGCGTGCTCAAGCGCGGCGCGACCAATGTGCAGGTGATCATCGGGCCGGAAGCGGACATCATCGCCGATGAAATCCGGACGGTGATTGCACAGGGTGGGGGTGAAGCGGTGACGGGTGCTGTCGCTGCCGATGCGGTTGTGGCCGCGGTTGCCGCGCCGGCCGCCGTGGCGCCGACTGCTCAGTCCGCTCAAGCTGCTCAAGCCGCTCAGCACGCGCAAGGCGGCCCGCTCGATCCGGATCCGCTGCGCTGGCTCGCCGTGTTCGGCGGCGCGGGCAACGTGATGTCGCTCGATGCGGTTGCGGCGACGCGTCTGCGGGTCGTCGTGCGCGATCCGTCGGCGGTCGATCGTCAACGTCTTGCTTCGCTCGATACCGCGTGGGTCGCGACGGACACGTTCCATATCGTCGTCGGCGAGGCCGCGCAGCGTTATGCGCAGAGACTGGCCGAGCGCCTGTCGTTGCAAGGCGGCGCGGGTGCGGGCGCGGCGCCAATGCCGGCGTGATGCGGTGACTGCGAGGTGGGCATCGCTCGGTCGATGCCCACGGCGGTGCGCGGTGCCGCTCAATACATCGAATGGTGGTTTTCCTCGATCGCCGCCGCGGTGATCTTGCCGCGCATCACGCGATACACCCAGCTCGTATAGAGCAGAATCAGCGGCAGGAATACGATCACCGCGAACAGCATGATCTCGAGCGTCAGACGGCTCGATGTCGCATCCCACAGCGTCAGGCTGCTGCGGCCGTCGAGCGACGACGGCATGATGAACGGGAACATCGAAAAGCCGGCGGTCAGAATCACGCCGATCACCATCAGCGATGTCGACAGGAACGCGCTCGCCTCGAAGCGCGAACGCGCGAGCAGCACCGCCAGCACGCCGCCCACCAGGCCCGCGAGCGGCGCGAGCGCCATCCACGGATAGAGCGCGTAATTGTTGAGCCACAAGCCCGGCGCGCCGATCACGGTCTTCATCAGCGGATTGGAGACCGCGTCGAGCGGCGGCGCGTCGACGATCTGATAGCCGCCGACCATCGTCGCGACCAGCGCGCCCGCGATCAAAAACAGCACCACCGTGCACAGCGCCGCGAGCCGCAGCGCTTTCGACGCGCGCTCGTGGATCACACTATCCGACTTCCACTTCACGAACGCCGCGCCATGCGCGCTCAGCATCGATACGCTGACCAGTCCGCACAGCAGCGCGAACGGATTGAGCAGGCCGAAGAAGCCGCCGTGATAGGTGACGCGCAGATCGGTATCGAACGAGAACGGCACGCCTTGCAGCAGATTGCCGAACGCGACGCCGAAGATCAGCGCCGGCACGAATCCGCCGATAAAGAGCCCCCAGTCCCATGCGTTGCGCCAGCGCGGGTCGTCGCGCTTGCCGCGGTAGTCGAAGCCGACCGGCCGGAAGAACAGCGCAAACAGCACGAGCAGCATCGCGAAATAAAAGCCCGAGAACGATGCCGCGTATGCCAGCGGCCATGCGGCGAACATCGCGCCGCCCGCGGTGACGAACCACACCTGATTGCCTTCCCACGTCGCGCCGACCGTATTCACGACGATGCGGCGCTCGGCGTCCGTTCTGGCGATGAACGGCAGCAGAATCGCCGCGCCCATGTCGAAGCCATCGGTGAGCGCAAAGCCGATCAGCAGTACGCCGATCAACGCCCACCAGATCAGTCTGAGGACAGCGTAGTCCATGGCGGTTTTCCTTTTCGGGCGATGTGGCGGCGTGTCAGGCGGCCGTGTTCGGCGCAAGCGGCTGCGTGACCGGCTGCGCGATTTCATGGTGATAGCGGCCCGTATGCAGCGACGACGGGCCAAGCCGGGCGTACTTGAACATCAGGGTGATCTCGATGATGAACAGCACCGTATAGAACAACACGAAGCCGCCGATGCTCAGATACAGATCGCGCGGGCTCAGGTTCGACGCGGCCAGGCTGGTCGGCAGAATGCCCGCGATGCTCCACGGCTGGCGGCCCATTTCCGCGACGATCCAGCCGAGCTCGGCGGCGAGCCATGGCAGTGGAATCGCCCACACCGCCCAGCGCAGGAACCAGCGGCGCTTTTCGAGCAACAGCGTGCGCTGCGCGCAGAACCAGAATGCCAGCACGAAGGTCGCGAGGAACAGCAGGCCGAGGCCGACCATCATGCGAAACGAGAAGAACAGCGGCAGCACCGGCGGCACGGTCCGTCTGGCGGCTTCGGCGATCTGCGCCGGCGTCGCGTCGGTCACGTTCGCCGTGAACGGCTTGAGCAACAGCGCGTAGCCGAGATCGTCCTGGTGCGCTTTGAAGCTTGCGCGAGCTTCGTCGCTCGCGTCGCCGCCCTTCAGCTTTTGCAGCGCCTCGTACGCGAGCATGCCGTTCCTGATGCGCTCTTCGTTCAGCTCGATCAGTTCGCGCAAGCCCACCACCGGCTCGTTGAGCGAGCGCGTGGCGATGATGCCGAGCGCGTACGGCACGCGAATCGCGTAGTCGGTGCGCTGTTCGCGCTGGTTCGGGATACCGAAGATCGTGAACGGTGCCGGCGCGGGCACGGTCTCCCATTCGGATTCGATCGCCGCGAGCTTGACCTGCTGAACTTCGCCGGTGCGGTAGCCGGATTCGTCGCCGAGCACGATCACGCACAACGACGATGCGAGCCCGAAACCGGCGGCGATCGCGAACGAGCGCAGCGCGAATTCGGTGTCGCGGCGTTTGAGCAGATACCACGACGATACGCCGAGCACGAACATCGCCGCGGTCACGTAACCGGCCGAGACCGTGTGCACGAATTTCACCTGCGCGACCGGATTGAAGATCACCTCCGAGATGCTGTCGAGTTCCATACGCATCGTCTGGTAGTTGAACTTCGCGCCGACTGGATTGTTCATCCAGCCGTTGGCGATCAGGATCCACAGCGCGGAAAGGTTCGAGCCGAGCGCGACGCAGAACGTGACGATCAGATGCTGCACTTTCGACAGCCGGTTCCAGCCGAAGAAGAACAGGCCGACGAACGTCGATTCGAGGAAGAACGCCATCAGCCCTTCGACGGCGAGCGGCACGCCGAAAATGTCGCCGACATAGTGCGAGTAGTAGGCCCAGTTGGTGCCGAACTGGAACTCCAGCGTGAGGCCGGTCGCGACGCCCATCGCGAAGTTGATGCCGAACAGCTTGCCCCAGAACTGCGTCATGTCCTTGTAGATCTGCCTGCCGGTCATCACGTAGACGGACTCCATGATGACGAGCAGCCACGTGAGCCCAAGCGTGAGCGGGACGAACAGAAAGTGGTACAGCGCCGTGACGGCGAACTGAAGGCGCGACAGTTCTACGACCTCGCTAACGGGCATGTTGATCACCTTGAGACGGATGTGGCGCCGGCGCCGACAGCAGCGCCCGCGCGACCTGCTCGGGCGGCAGCGTCATGTGCTCTGCCTGCGGATGATTGAAGAACGTGTACTTGAGCGTCATCAGCAGCACGAATTTGATGACGAGGATGATGGTGAGATCGCGTGCCAGCGTTGGACCGCGTACCCAGGCGATGAACCGGTTGCGCCAGCGCGACCGGAAGCTGCTGCTGTGATTGACGGCTATGTTCATTGGCGGTCGAAGAGCGACTTCACGCCGGTGACCCGGCCGGATCCAGACCGCCTGGCTAGCGGACGGTCTGACGAATGCATGCCGATGATGGGAGTGAGACCTCGCGCGCGGTGGTTTAGCCTTGCGGCATCGAGTCGCGAAACTCGCCGCGTTCACCCAGTATTGCTATCTGGTTCGCGATACGTCAAGGAAGGCATGGCGGGGGTATGGGCCGGCTGCGAGGGGTGAGCGAGTGCGCGGCCGCGAACAATGCCAAAAAAGAGGCGCAAAAAAACCCCGCCGTCTTGCGAGGGCGGGGCTTATGCAGCGGTGGGCTATCGACCGGCTACCGGCGCGCCATGTAAAAGCCGGCTATTCGAACCGCGCGCCGGGTTTCGACATTCGACGCGCATACGGCAGCGTGCCGCATTACGCGTATTCGGCCAATGCGCCGCGCATCTTCTTCATTGCGCTCGCTTCGATCTGCCGGATACGTTCGGCCGATACACCGAATTCGTCCGCCAGCTCGTGCAGCGTGGAGCCACCCGAGCCGTCGTCGGCCACCTTCAGCCAGCGAGCCTCGATGATGCGGCGGCTGCGCGGATCGAGTGCATCGAGCGCACTGGCGATACCGTCGCTTTGCAGCTTGTCGCGTTGACGCGAAGCCAGCACGGCGGTCGGCTCGCTATGCGAGTCGGCCAGGTAAGCGATCGGCGCGTACGACTCTTCGCCGTCTTCGATCTGGCCTTCCAGCGCGATGTCGCCGCCCGACAGACGCGTTTCCATTTCGGCGACTTCTTCGCGCTTCACGTTCAACTCTTTCGCGAGGCCATCGATCTCGTCCGGCGTGAATGCGCCGAGGCCCTGCTTGTGACTGCGCAGGTTGAAGAACAGCTTGCGCTGTGCCTTGGTGGTCGCGACCTTCACCGTGCGCCAGTTGCGCAGGATGTATTCGTGGATCTCGGCCTTGATCCAGTGCATCGCGTACGACACGAGGCGTACGTTCTGCTCGGGATCGAAGCGCTTGACGGCCTTCATCAGGCCGATGTTGCCTTCCTGGATCAGGTCGGCGTGCGGCAGCCCGTAACCGAGGTAATTGCGCGCGATCGACACCACGAGCCGCAGGTGCGACAGCACCAGACGGCGCGCGGAGTCCAGATTGTCGTGCTCGCGAAACTCGGTCGCGAACTGGCGCTCTTCCGCCGGCGTCAGCATCGGGATCCGGTTGACGGCCTGGATGTAGGCGTCGATGTTGCCCAACTGGCCGGGCAGCAGCGAGGAATGCGAGAGTGCCAGTGCACCTGCCGGAGCGGCCTTAGCCGACGACGGGCTCAGAGTACTCGGAAGGGTCATTGCATGGCTCACGTATGAAACTCCTTTGGAATCAGACAATAGCGTATTCAGTTAACGACTCCAGCGACGGATGTTAGCACTCTGATCTGCCGAGTGCTAATACTTAGAAGCTGTAGGGGCATCCAGGTTCCCTTAAACCTATTGAAGTTCAAGTTTTAATAGCCATCATACGCTGTATTTTTCCGTCGCGACGGAGACGTAGGAGTTACCGGCTGGTTCAGCCGGGTTCCTATAAACAACTGATTTTTGCCAATCTCGGAGCAGATAATTGCGGACTTGGCACATTATTCATACGATCCACTGTTCTGCGTTTGTCTTTAGAATCTAGCCGGACAGTTACGCATCGTTAAATGCTCGTGACAGCGGGTGCCAGATGAAAAAGAAAAACACTGTTTTGCGTGGACCTACTCTAAAAATCGCGCTGGCTGCGCTGCTGGTGAGTTCCGCCGGCGCAGCTTCGGCCGGGCCGCTCGGCATTCAGGTGACCGGCGGCGTCGGCGACCATCACATCAAGAAGCTCGATCTGGGTCTCGCGTGGGACCCGAACCTGACCTGGTGGCCGATCGGCGACTGGCATTTTGCGCTGATCGGCGAGGCGCACGCGGCGTGGTGGCACACCAACGAAGGGAACGTTCATGAAGATATCGGCGAGTTCGGCCTGACGCCGATGATCCGCTTCATCAAATCGTCGGGCTCGGTGCGGCCGTTCGTCGAAGTCGGCGCCGGCATCCGGCTCCTGACGAGTCCCCGTATTTCCACCGACCTCACGCTCAGCAGCGCGTTCCAGTTCGCCGAGACGGCCGGCGTCGGACTGCAGTTCGGCGCTCGTCAGCAGTATCTCGCGGGCTATCGCTTTCAGCATGTGTCCAATGGCGGTATCAAAGAGCCCAATCCTGGTATAAATTTCAGCCAGCTATATTTGCAATATAACTTCTGACCGCGGCGCCTTTTCGGCCCGCGGTGTGCGAGGGGCTCGGCAATGGCGGCAAAGACGATCGAAGCGATTCGCGGGCTCGAGAGGGAGCGTTTTCGTGCAATGGTCGACGGCGACGGGCTGTCGCTCGACACGCTGCTCGCGGACAACGTGAGCTACGTTCATACGAACGGCAAACGCGAGACGAAGCAGCAGTTCATCGACGGGATCACCGCGGGGCGCCGCCGTTATCGGCAGATCGAGGTGCAGTCGCAGGACGTGCTGCCGGCGGGGCGCGAGACCTACGTCGTTACCGGCCGGGCGCTGATCGAGATGGAAGCGAACAACGGCGCATTGCTGTTTCCGATCGCCTATACGGCGATTCATATGCACGAAGACGGGCAGTGGCGGCTGATCGCCTGGCAGGCGACGCGTTGCGCGCTCGAGTGAGCGCGGCTATATCGCGGCCAGACACAGGCGGGCTCGCAGGTCTTGCGAACCCGCGCCGAATTCACGCGAAGTGCGCGGGATCCGGGTGGGCTCGCCGTACGCGCTTCGTGAGCGCATCGGCGGCGTCGGCGGAATGCGGATAGGCGCTCCGCCGGCTACGAGTTCACTTCAACGCTTCACACGGCGACGCATTCGTCAGACTCTTCGCACCCGGCCGGGCCTATCCGACCGCCGGGATTCGCGCGGGGCGCCGTCCGCGCGATCCGCATCGCCACGTCGCCCGCATACGAATGCCGTACGGGCACCGCAATCCGCGTACCGCGCTCCACCGCACCCCTGATCGCCGCGAGATGCGAGAAATCGAGACCGCTGTCGATGCCTCGCGCGTCGAAAGCGCGAAAACGCGTCAGACCGGCGCTTTCGCGATATCGACGATCAGCTCGACCTGCCGCTCGATCGCACCCGGCACCGGCGCTTCGCCACGCAAGACGGCGCCGATCCACGCGGCCGTGGTCGCCGCGTCGCGCGCTTCGGGTAACTCGACTTCGGGCGCATCGGGTGACGAACGCTCGTGCGGCAGCCGCGTTTCGCAGATGCCGTCGTGCAGCCAGTCGACCTGCACCTGGCGCCGCGTATCGGCGACCGCCTCGCCTTCGGTGCCGCGCGCGAGCAAGGCGCCGCCGAGCGCCGCATCCGGATGCGTGTTGAACAGTTGCGTAAGGCTGTCGCGATACGGCGGATGCGTGTAGTTCACGAGGCGCAGCCCCGCCGGCGCGAACGGTTGCAGCAGCTTCACCAGCGTGTGCGTCGAATTGCGCACGCCCATGCGCTGGCGCAGCGCGAGCAGCCGAGCGAGCTTCGGCGCGAGCACGCCGATCGGCGCGAACGCGACGCGGCGCTCGGCGAGGCCGGCTTCGATCTGTGCGTGCGACTGCGCATGCGCGATGCGCAGATGTGCAAAGATTTCCGCGCTCGTCACGCGGCCGGGGTCTTCGGTGATGCCATGCACGAGCACCGGCACGCCTTCGCGCGCGAGCAGCAGCGCGAGCAGCGGCACGAGGTTCGGCTGCTTGCGCGCGCCGTTATACGTCGGAATCGACACGGGCCGATATGCACCCTGTGGCAAGCGCAGCGGCTCGAACGACGCATGCGCGGCCGCCAGCATCGCGGCGAGCTCGTCGGCGGTTTCCCCTTTCACGCGATACGCGAGCAGCACCGCACCGAGTTCGAGGTCATCGACGCGGCCGTCGAGCATCGCCTGGTAAAGCGCGCGCGTATCGTCGGCGGTCAGCGCGCGGGCGCCGTTCGGGCCACGGCCGATTTCCTTGATGAAACGGGCACAGGGGAAAGGGGAGACAGGTTCGGTGGCAGTGGAGTCGGTCATCGGGTGCAAGGAACGGGTGGCGCGCCAGTCAGGAGAGACTGTTGGGTGTGAGTATCGCATCTATGGCACGCGGGCGAGACCCGACGTGGCGGTGCGCGTGGCTGCCCGCCCGCCTCGCCGCGCCCTGTGCCGCGCGTTACACTCGATACTTTCTCGCCGCGTCGGCGGCGGCCATCGGAAACGGAAAACGGAGAACGGGATGAGTTACGTATTTGCACCGGCGCCACAGGTTGCGGTGCCGGTCGCGGGGTCGAGCGAGCAGTTCGCGGTGCGGCGCATCTATTGCGTGGGACGCAACTACGAAGCGCACGCGCGCGAGATGGGGCATGACCCGGATCGCGAGCCGCCGTTCTTCTTCACGAAGCCGGCCGATGCGGTGGTCTACGTCGCACCCGGCTCGACCGGCGAATTCCCGTATCCGTCGCAGACCAGAAACGTCCATTTCGAAATGGAAATGGTCGCGGCGATCGGTAAGGGCGGCAAGAACATTTCCGCCGACAGCGCGCTCGATCACGTGTATGGCTACGCACTCGGTCTCGATATGACGCGCCGCGATCTGCAGGGCGACGCGAAGAAGATGGGGCGTCCGTGGGATACCGCCAAGGGCTTCGATCATTCGGCGCCGCTCGGCCCGATCCATCCGGCGTCGAAGGTCGGCCACATCGGCAACGGCGCAATCTGGCTGTCGGTAAACGGCGAGGACAGGCAGCGCTCGGATGTGTCGCAACTGATCTGGCCGGTGGCCGAGACCGTCGCCTATCTGTCGACGCTGTTCGAACTGCAGCCGGGCGATCTGATTTTCACCGGCACGCCGGAAGGCGTCGGCGCGGTCGTGCAGGGCGATCTGATGAAGGGCGGCGTGGAAGGCCTCGGCGAATTCAGCGTACGTGTCGTGTGACGGTTCGCGAGCAGGTTGGAGGAGACAGACAACATGAAGCTGTATAGCTATTTCCGCAGTTCGGCGTCGTATCGCGTGCGCATCGCGCTGAACGTGAAGAACCTGCCGTACGACTATGTGCCGGTGCATCTCGTGCGCGACGGCGGCGAGCAGTTGAAGCCCGACTATCGCAAGGTGAACGTGGACGGCATCGTGCCGACGCTCGTCGACGGCAACAGCGTGTTGCCGCAGTCGCTGGCGATCATCGAGTATCTGGAGGAAACCCATCCCGAGCCGCCGCTATTACCGAAGGCGCCGGTCGATCGCGCGTATGTGCGCGCGGTTGCGTTGCAGGTCGCGTGCGAGATTCATCCGTTGAACAATCTGCGCGTGCTCAAGTATCTGAAACACACGCTGTGCGTCGACGACGACGCGAAGGACGCGTGGTACCGGCACTGGATCGACGCGGGCTTCGCGACGCTGGAGACGCTTCTTGCGGGCAACCCGCACACCGGCAAGCTGTGTTTCGGCGACACCCCGACGCTCGCCGACGCATGTCTGATCCCACAGGTGTTCAACGCGCAGCGCTTCAAGGTCGATACGGCGAAGTTTCCGACGATCCAGCGTATCTACGATCACGCGATGCAGATCGATGCGTTTGCGCGCGCGGCGCCGGGTGTGCAGCCGGATACTGAATGACGGTACGGTACGGTACGGTACGGGCCCTGAGTTGCGCCGGCTGGATGGTCGTGCGGCGCGCTGGCCGTCTGAAATGAAAGAAGGGCACTCCGCGGAGTGCCCTTCTTTTTTGGCGCGAGCCCAGTGTGCGCCGCCTGGCGTTTGGTGCCAGGCGCCAGGCGCGACGGTGTGTCTCAGCTGCCGAGCAACGCGTCCGAAAACTCCTCGGCGCTGAATGGCTGCAGATCCTCGACTTTTTCGCCGACCCCGATGAAATACACCGGAACCGGCCGTTGACGCGCAATCGCAGCCAGAATGCCGCCCTTCGCGGTGCCATCGAGCTTGGTGACGATCAGGCCGGTGAGGCCGAGCGCGTCGTCGAACGCCTTGACCTGGGTGAGCGCGTTCTGGCCGGTGTTCGCGTCGATCACGAGCAGCACCTCGTGCGGCGCGCCGTCCTGAGCCTTGCCGATCACCCGCTTCACTTTGCGCAGTTCTTCCATCAGATGCAATTGGGTCGGCAGACGCCCGGCCGTGTCGGCCATCATCACGTCGATCTTGCGCGCGCGCGCGGCGCCGACCGCATCGAAGATCACCGCCGCCGGGTCGCCGCTTTCCTGCGCGACCACGGTCACGTTGTTGCGCTGGCCCCAGATCGCCAGCTGTTCGCGCGCGGCGGCGCGGAACGTGTCGCCGGCGGCGAGCAGCACCGACTGATTGAAGCTCTGCAGATGCTTGGCGAGCTTGCCGATGCTGGTGGTTTTGCCCGCGCCGTTCACGCCGGCGATCATCATGACGAGCGGCTGCGCGCGGCCGAGCATCAGCGATTTTTCGAGCGGCTTGAGCAGGTCGACGAGCAGCGAGCGCAGTGCCGTCTTGACCTGCTGCGGGTCGGTCAGACGTTCGCTGCGCACTTTTTCACGCAGCGATTCGAGCAGGAATTCGGTGGCCTCCACGCCGGCATCGGACATCAGCAGCGCGGTCTCCAGCTCTTCGTACAGGTCCTCGTCGATCTTCGTGCCGACGAAAATGCCGGTGAGGCTCGAACTCGTTTTCGACAGGCCGCTCTTTAGCCGGGTGAGCCACGAGCGCCTCGCGCTCGCATCCTGCGCGGGCGGCGGGACGATTTCGACGGTTTCGAGCGCGGCTTCGTCCGGCTCGGGTTCGAGTTCAGTTTGCGGTTCGATGACGGACGCAGCTACCGGGGGCACGGCGAGCGCCGCGGGTGCGGCAGGCGCGGTAGGCGCGGCAGGCGCTTCAGGTTCGGCCTCGGGCGTCGCGCCGTCTTGCGCCGCCTGCGATTCGTCGGCTGCGGTATCGGACTCTTTCGAACCCTTGAATCGTTTGAAAAAGCTGAACATGATCTGGCGTATTGGAGAGCGCGCCGATGCGCGCAGCCGGCCCGGGACCGGCGAAGGAGGGCAGCGCCACGATGCGAAAAGGCAAGGCGCTGGCAGCCGCACATTTTATCAGGCGCGTCGCGGCGCGTTGCATCGGCCGAATGGCCAGGCTGGACGTGCGCCGCCCCTGTGGTAACGTTGGCGCTCTGGCCCGCGTGCCGTGGCGCGGCGGGCGTATTCATCACATAGTCGAACCGCACGAAACCGCATGCCTCGTTTAGCCCCCTTACGCGCCGCTGGCGCTTCGTCCAAAAGCGGCAAGCCGCATGCCATCCGTATCATCGGCGGCGACTGGAAGCGCACGCCGCTGCCGGTGCTCGATCTGGACGGCCTGCGGCCGACCCCCGACCGCGTGCGCGAAACGCTGTTCAACTGGCTCGGCCAGCGTCTGGACGGCCAGTGTTGTCTCGATCTGTTCGCCGGGAGCGGTGCGCTCGGCTTCGAAGCCGCGTCGCGCGGCGCGGCGCGCGTGCTGATGGTGGAGCGCAATGCGCGGGCCGCCGGCCAATTGCGCGCGAACCAGCAGCGTCTGTCGGCCTCCATGATCGAAATCGCCGAAGCGGACGGCTTGCGTCTTGCTGCGAGTCTCGCGCCCGGCTCGTTCGACGTCGTCTTTCTCGATCCACCGTTCGACGCCGATCTGCTGGGCAAGGCGCTAGCGGTGACGGTGCCGCTTGTCGCAGCCGATGGCTTTCTGTATGTGGAAGCGGGCGAAACGCTGGAACCGGACAGCTATGAGCCGCTCACCGGCTGGGAAGTCGTGCGGCAGGGCAAGGCGGGTGCTGTCCACTTTCATTTGCTGCAGCGCGAAAATAAGGAATAATGCGCGTTCCAAAAAGGGGCCAGCTGGTTTATCGTCATCTGCGGCAGGTGTGGAACGCGTCGCGTGGACGCGCTGATGTGCCCTTTTGTCTGAGAAGAGGAGATGTCTCATGGTAGTCGCCGTGTACCCGGGCACATTCGACCCGCTGACACGCGGTCACGAAGACCTCGTTCGGCGCGCGTCGAGTATTTTCGACACGCTGGTGGTGGGCGTGGCCGACAGCCGAGCCAAGAAGCCGTTTTTCACGCTCAAGGAGCGTCTCGCAATCGCGCACGAGGTGCTCGGGCACTACCCGAACGTCCAGGTGATGAGCTTCCACGGGCTGCTAAAGGACTTCGTGCGCAGCAACAACGCGCGCGTGATCGTGCGCGGCCTGCGCGCCGTGTCGGACTTCGAGTATGAATTCCAGATGGCCGGCATGAACCGCTACCTGCTGCCGGACGTCGAGACGATGTTCATGACCCCGTCCGACCAGTACCAGTTCATTTCGGGCACGATCGTGCGCGAGATCGCGCAACTCGGCGGCGACGTCAGCAAGTTCGTGTTTCCGTCAGTCGAAAAATGGCTGAAAGAGAAGGTCGCCGCGATGGATCCGCAAAACGGCGCTCAGGCGAGCTCGCCATAACCGGCGTAAACTCGCGTTTTTGACGGATCCAGGCCGGCTGTGGCCGGCACGAAGTGAGAAAAGCATGGCTTTGATGATTACCGACGAGTGCATTAATTGCGACGTCTGCGAGCCCGAGTGCCCGAACGACGCGATTTCGATGGGCCCGGAAATCTATGTGATCGACCCGAAGAAGTGTACCGAGTGCGTCGGTCATTTCGACGAACCGCAGTGTATTCAGGTGTGTCCGGTGGAGTGTATTCCGCGCGACCCGAACCATCTGGAAACGCCCGAAGGCTTGATGGCGAAATATCACGCGTTGCAGGCCGCGAAGGGCGCGTAAAGTCCGAGGTTGGAGTTTAAAAAAAACGGCGGAGGCCCATGAGCCTTCGCCGTTTTTGTTTGTGCGCGGTTTTTTTGCGTTTTGCGCGTGGGCTATCAGCCGACGTAAGCGCTGAAAATGCCGCGCAGCGCGTCCAGCAGGATATCGCATTCGGCGTCGGTGCCGATCGAGATGCGTAGATGCTGGTCGATACGTGGTGCGTTGAAATGGCGCACGAAAATTTCCTTTTCCCGCAGCCGTAACGCGAGCGTCGCCGCGTCGTAACCCGGATGGCGCGCGAACAGCAGATTCGCGGCCGACGGCACTACCTCGAAGCCTAGCGCGGTGAGTTCCGCCGCGAGCCGTTCGCGGCTAGCGATCACTTTCGCGCAACGGTCGCGAAACCACGCGTCGTCTTCGTACGCGGCGGCTGCGGCTACTTGCGCGAGCCGGTCGAGCGGATAGGAATTGAAGCTGTCCTTCACGCGGTTCAGCGCGTCGATCAGCGCGGGGTTGCCGAACGCGAAGCCGACGCGCATGCCGGCCAGCGAGCGCGATTTCGATACCGTTTGCACGACGAGCAGGTTCGGGTAGCGGTCGATCAGCGCAATCGCCGACTCGGCACCGAAATCGACATAAGCTTCGTCGATCACGACGACCGAATCGGCCTGGCTCGCCACGAGTCGCTCGATGTCCGCAAGCGGCAGCGGGCGGCCGGTCGGCGCGTTCGGATTCGGGAACAGGATGGCGCCGTTGGGCAGCGAGTAATCGTCGATATTGATCGCGAAGCTGTCGTCGAGCGCGATCGTTTGGTATTCGACTTCGAAGAGCTTCGCGTAGGTCGGGTAGAAGCTGTACGTGATGTCCGGAAACAGCAGCGGCTTGTCGTGCTTGAGCAGAGCCTGGAACGTGAGCGCGAGCACTTCGTCCGAACCGTTGCCGGCGAATACCTGGTCTGCGCGGATGCCGTGATAGGCGGCCACCGTTTCGCGCAATTTGCGCGCGCCCGGATCGGGGTAGCGGCGTAGCGCTTCGGCCGTGTCACCGAGTTCGCGCCGGATCGCCTCGAACACACGCGGCGAAGGAGGGTACGGGTTCTCGTTGGTGTTCAGCTTCACCGGATTCGCGAGCGCGGGCTGCTCGCCCGGCACGTATGGCGTCAAGCGGTGAACGATGTCGCTCCAGTAGCGGCTCAAGCGATTCTCCTCGCGAGGTCGGTTGCGGTCGAAGTGGCGTGATGCGGATGCCGGCGTGGCGTGGCTCGGTCGAGCTCAGCCGTTGTTGCGATGCAGCTGCATCATCGCCCGCTCCAACTCGCCCTTGATCACCTGCGGCATCACTGCGAGCGCGCGCTCGATCGATGCGTCGATCACCTCCTGCTCTTCGCGCCGCGGCGGTTTCAGCACGTAGTTGGCGACGTCCGGCTTCGCGCCGGCGCGCGCGCTTTCAGGAATCAGGTCGCGCGGATGGCCAATGCCGATCCGCAACCGCCAGTATTGCTGCGACGACAGATGCGCGGTGATGTCCTTCAGTCCATTATGCCCGCCGCTGCCGCCGCCGAGCTTCAGCTTGACGCTGCCTGGCGGCATATCGAGCTCGTCGTGCGCGACAAGGATTTCATCCGGAAGAATCTTGAAGAACTGCGCCACCGCGACGACCGATTGGCCAGAGCGGTTCATATAGGTTTGCGGCTCCAGCAGATGCACTTCCTCGCCGTGCAGCCGCGCCTTCGCGTAGAAGCCATGAAAGCGCCGCTCGTCGCGCAGCGTCGTGCCGGCCTCGCGTGCGAGTTGATCGATGAGCCAGAAACCGGCGTTGTGCCGCGTCGCGGTGTATTCGGCGCCCGGATTGCCGAGCCCGACGATCAGCTTGATCATGATTGCGTGGATCCATCTGGCCCGGCGATGCAACGCGGCCGGACCGAATAAGCCGAAAAAAAACCCGCCGGGGCGAACCTCGGCGGGTCACATCGACCGTTTCATTGGAAACGGCTCGAGAGGATTGCTTGTCTGGAACCTGGCGGTTCTTAAGCAGCCGGCGTTTCGCCTTCAGCTGCAGCAGCGTCTTCAGCGATTGCGCCAGCCGGGATCGTTGCAGCAGCGACCACCGGGTTTTCCGCGTCGACGTGGGCGACGAGCGAAACACCTGCCGGCAGTGCGATGTCCTTCGCGTGAACCGATTGACCGGCTTCGATCTTCGCGAGGTCCACTTCGATGAACTCCGGCAGTGCCGACGGCAGGCACTCGATTTCCAGTTCATTGAGAACGTGCGAGATTACTGCGCTCGACAGCTTCACTGCCGGGTTGGATTCCTGGTTCATGAAGTGCAGCGGCACCTTGGTGTGCAGCTTCTTCGATGCGTCGACACGCTGGAAGTCCACGTGCAGCACGAGCTGACGGAACGGGTGGTATTGCACGTCGCGCAGCAGAACCTGTTGCGTCTTGCCTGCCACTTCCAGGTCGAGGATCGACGAGTGGAACACTTCTTTCTTCAGCGCGTGCCAGAGTGCGTTGTGGTCGAGTTCGACCAGTTGCGTGTCAGCACCAGCGCCATAAACGATACCCGGGGTCTTGCCCGAGTTACGCAGGCGGCGGCTCGCACCCGTACCTTGCTGGGAACGCTCGAAAGCGATGACTTTCATGTTGAATCTCCAATGCACTGCCCGCGACCAGGCAGTAAAAACAGGGGCCTCGAAGCCGGAATGGCTGAGGCCCGGGCTAGCGACACGAACCTTCGTCCGTTCATGCCGATTGTGCAAAAGCGCCGCGTGTCGCATGAAGCGATACGCGGCGCCTTCACAAATACTTAACTTTCAGCAAACAGCGACATCACCGAATCGCCGCGCCGGATACGCGAGAACGTTTCGGCTAGCAGGCCGGCGCTCGTCAGCGAACGGATCTTCGCGCAGGAGCGGGCTTCTTCGCCGAGCGGGATAGTGTCCGTGACCACGAGTTCGTCGAGCGCCGACGCTGCGATACGCTCGCCTGCGCCGCCCGACAGAACCGGGTGAGTTGCGTATGCGAATACCTGTTTCGCCCCGCGCTCCTTCAGAACCTGCGCGGCCTTGCACAGCGTGCCCGCGGTGTCGACCATGTCGTCCATGATCACGCAGGTGCGGCCTTCGACTTCACCGATGATGTTCATCACTTCAGCGACGTTCGCCTTCGGACGACGCTTGTCGATGATCGCGAGATCGCAATTGAGCTGCTTCGCCAGTGCACGGGCACGCACCACGCCGCCGACATCCGGCGAAACGACCAGCAGGTTCTCGTAGTTCTGCTTGCGCAGATCACCGAGCAACACCGGCGTTGCGTAGATGTTGTCGACCGGGATGTCGAAGAAGCCTTGAATCTGGTCGGCGTGCAGATCCATCGTGATGATCCGCTCGACGCCGGCGATTTCCAGCATGTTCGCCACGACCTTCGCCGAGATGGCGACGCGAGCCGAACGCGGGCGTCGATCCTGACGGGCATAGCCAAAATAGGGGATGGCGGCGGTGATCCGGCCGGCGGATGCGCGCTTGAGCGCATCGACCATGATCATCAGTTCCATCAGATTGTCGTTCGTCGGTGCGCATGTGGATTGCAGGACGAAGACATCCTTGCCGCGCACGTTTTCCTGAATCTCGACCTGGATTTCACCGTCCGAGAAACGGCTGACCATTGCTTTGCCGAGGGGAATACCGAGATTTTTGACGACTTCCTGTGCAAGCGCGGGATTTGCGTTGCCAGTAAAAACCATCAGGCCGTCATGGCTGCTCATCGTGCACCTACTTCAGGCTGGGGCGGGAGAGAAATTTGAACTACAGCGAACTACGAGAATTTTTGGCAGGGGAGAAAGGATTCGAACCTTTGCATGCCGGAATCAAAATCCGGTGCCTTAACCAGCTTGGCGACTCCCCTACACTAACTTTGAGCTTCGCCGAACATGGAATTTCGTTCGACGATGCAAAACTTTATGACGCGAAAGCAAAGAGTGGATGCTGATCAAGGCCGGCGGCAACTGCGCTGTTCCATTCATCCGGCAGTTTGGTTTGCACCGCTTCTGCTTCGGCTTTACTACGGAACGCTGCAAAAACACTTGCACCTGATCCTGACATCCGCGCCGGTGCGATGCTTTCAAACCATCGCAACACTTGCGCTACTTCCGCGTACTTTTCTACGACAACCTGCTGCATGTCATTCCGGCCAAAGCTTTCCGGCCATTCAGTGTTGCAGCTAAGTTCTGCAGGAAAGTCCGTAATTATGAGAGGCTTTGAATTCCTTGTCAACGCTCTTTCGGAAAAAATCGCTGCAGTTGGAACCTGCACTCTCGGCGTCACTACCAGGAAGTAACGCGGCGGCAATTGTACAACGTCCAAAGCCTCTCCGACACCCTCCGCAAACGCATTTTTTCCGAACACAAAAAAGGGCACGTCTGCACCGAGTTTCAATGCGAGATCCTGCAGTTGCTGGCGTGGAAGGTCGAGCTTCCACAGGCGATTGAGTGCGAGCAAGGTGGTTGCCGCGTCGGAACTGCCGCCACCAAGACCCGCGCCCATCGGCAGGCGCTTGTCGATTTCGATATCGACACCTGCGCGCGACCCCGTGTGCGTTTTCAGCAGCTTTGCTGCGCGCACGGTGAGGTCGTGTTCGGGAGGGATGTCGGCGATTTCGGTGCTGCGCGTGACAAGACCGTCGTCACGTCGCCTGAAGTGCAGCAGGTCACCCCAGTCGAGTAGCTGGAAGACCGTTTGCAGCGTGTGATAACCATCCGGCCGGCGGCCAGTGATGTGCAGGAAGAGATTGAGTTTCGCTGGCGCGAGGCAGTCGCGCAGCGAATCGGTCGTTTCGATCATCGGTGAGGGCTACATGCGCCAACAGGCGCCAAACGAACAACAAGGCAGACAACGGGATTGCGTGAGCGTGGCATGCATGAGCCGACGTCGCCGCGCAAGTCACGACAAAAACGGATCACTGGTCCAGCACGAGCTTGATGTCGAGCGGCGGCTCCGAGCGGCTCAGGTTGACGCGCTTTACTCCGGTAGCCGGCGCGTCGGCATACGCGAGGTAGTCGATCGTCCAGCCGTCCTGGGTAATCTGCTTGAGGCGCGACGGCTGCTCGGGATCTTTCTCGGTCGTCGCGCGTGATGTCGGCGCGGGCGAGGGCTGCAGCCAGTAGCGCAGTCCTTCGACCGGCAACGTAAAGCCGAGCGCGTTCTGCATCAGTATGGAGACGTTGTCGGCGGTGAGCGGCGCACGGTTCGGCAATTCGAGCGTGGCCGAAGCCGGTGACGACGTCACGATCGCGAGTGTCTGACCAAGCGGATTGCGCAGTTGCAGCGTGACCGTGTCACCTGTTTCCTGCCACGAGAAGTTACCGTAGGCGTTGCGCTGCTGGCCGTTCTGGTCGTTGTACTGAACCGCGAAACGGCCTTGGTAGGCGCGGCTGGTTTGCGCGGTGACTTCAGTCGCGGCTTTCGATACGGACGGGCCCGCCGGTTTCACCGAAGCACAGCCGGCCAGTGCGACAACCGCTGCCGCCGCGAAACCGAGCGCCATGCCGCGCGGCGCCCGGGGAAAGGAAATCAAACGGGAAAGACGCATCAAAGATCGTTTACCTGAAGACGTTGTAACGTTTTGACGAGCGTGTCGTTGTCGGGTTCGAGCTTGCGCGCGTCGCGAAATGCGGCGCGCGCCTGGTCCTGCTCGCCGGCCTTCCACAGCACTTCGCCGAGGTGCGCGCCGATTTCGGCGTTGGGCTGGATGCTGTATGCCCTGCGCAGCAGCTTGATCGCATCGGTGGTGTCGCCCATCCGGTATTTGACCCAGCCCACGCTGTCCATGATGAACGCGTCGTTCGGTGCGAGCGCCGAGGCCTTTTCGACCAGCTTGTCCGCTTCCGGCAGGCGTTGGTTGCGATCGGCGAGCGAATAGCCGAGCGCGTTGTAGGCCTGCGGATTGTCCGGCTGGGTCTGAATCAATTTGCGCAGTTGCGCTTCCATGATGTCGTAATGGCCGGTCTTTTCGGCGGCCATCGCGTAGTCGTAGGTGAGGTCGGGGTCTTCCGGGAAGTTCGCGGTGGCTTGCTGCAGGCGTTCCTCCGCTTCCGGATAGCGCTTCGCGTCGAACAGGATCGCCGCGTCGGTGCGGGCAATCAGCGCGACGTCGCGCGGATCGGAGGTCTGCAGATTGGCGAGCAGCTTGCGCGCGTCTTCAGTCTTGCCCTGCTTTGCGAGCAGTTGCGCGCGCGTGATCTGCGCGGGGATGTATTGCTGGCTTGTCGGCGAAATCCTGTTCAGCCAGTCGCTTGCCGCCGCCTCGTTCTTCTGTTCGAGCGACAACTGCGCGAGGTAGATATAAGCCTGACCGGCGTCCGCGCCCGGCGTTTTCTCCGCCTGTTGCGCGTACTGCATCAGATACGTTTGCGCGTCGGCGAAATTTTTCTGCTGGATCTTGATCAGCGCGAGCGCCATCAGCGGCGTCAGGTCGTTCGAGTTCGCCTTGCGCATGATCTCGAACTGTTTCTGCGCGTCGTCGAGATGGTCGCTCGCAAGATACATCTGCGCGAGCGCGAGCCGCGCGTCATGCGATTTAGGATTCTGCTGCACGTACTTTTCGAGCGACGCGATACCTTCCTTGCGCTCTTCCGGGCCCATTTGCGACAGCATCAGCGCGGCCGGCAGATAGTCGGGCTTGAGCGTCAGCGCCTGCTCGAGCGACTTGCGCGCCCCCGGCGCATCGTTGGCCAGAAGTTGCTGACGCGCGACCGCGAGTTGCGCTTCCGGCCGGTTCATGTCGTTCTTGAGCAGGTCCTGCAACACATGCAGGCCGCCGATCCGGTTCGGTCCGCGCGACAGCAGCAGTTGCAGCGCAAGGACCGCGCTGCCGCGATTTTCGTCGGGGACCTTCGCGAGTTCGCGCGACAGGATCGGCGCGGCGTCGTCGGGTTTGCCCGACAGCACGAGCAGCGAAGCGTCGAGTTGCGTGGCGCGTTCGGAATCCGGTGCATATTGCTGCCACAATTGCGCGGCGGCGAGCGCGTCCGTCGGGCTTTGCGCGGCCAGCGCGATTTCGGTGGCACGCTGCGCCATGCGCGGGTCGTGCGTGTCACGCGCAAGCGCGAGATAAGTTTGATAGGCGGGCGCCGGCTGGTCGCGTTGCAACGCGATTTCGGCGGCTAGCACCTGGAAGACGATCTGGCTCGACAGCGGCACGCCCGGCAACGCCTTCTCGTCTTCAGCCGTTGCCGGACCCAATGTATCGGGCAACGTGACCGACGTGTCGTCCGAATCTGGCGAGGAGCCTTGGGCATGCACGGGCGCGGCCGCAAGCGCCCATAATGCGAGCGCGGCAGCACCGAGCATCCGGCGAGCGGACACCGTGTGCGGCACGTTGGACACGCGCGCGAGGCGCCTTGTAAGCAGCTTCACGAAGGACACGTTCATGGAAATCCGTTCAATGTTTCAGTCGATTGTAACGCGCTCGCTACAATACGCGCACAACCACTCACGCAAGTAGCAGACCAATAGAAAAATGCCAGAGTTGCCAGAAGTCGAGGTTACCCGACGAGGGATCGAGCCGTATGTGTCAGGGCGCAAGGTAGAGCGCGTCGACGTGCGTACGGCCGCATTGCGCTGGCCGATTCCGGCCGACCTTGCGAAAACCTTGCGTGGCCATGTGGTGCGCAAAGTGGAGCGGCGCGGCAAGTATCTGCTGTTCGAAATCGATGCCGGCTGGTTCATCGTGCATCTGGGCATGACCGGCACGCTGCGGGTGCTGCGTCATGTGCCGCATCCGCCGGCCGCCGCGAAGCATGACCACATCGACTGGATTTTCGACGAATTCGTGCTGCGTTATCGCGACCCGCGGCGTTTCGGTGCCGTGTTGTGGCATCCGCGCGAGGCCGGCGACATCCTCGATCATCCGCTGCTCGCGGGGCTCGGCGTCGAGCCCTTTTCACCGGCGTTTTCCGGCGCGCTGATGCATCGATTGACGCGCGGGCGCAAGGTGTCGGTGAAGCAGGCGCTGCTGGCCGGCGATATCGTCGTCGGCGTGGGCAATATTTACGCGTCGGAGAGCCTGTTTCGCGCGGGCATCCGGCCGACCACCGCGGCGGGCCGCGTGTCGCTGGTGCGCTATGAACTGCTGGCCGATGCGGTACGCGTGACGCTCGCCGCCGCGATCGAAAAGGGCGGCAGCACACTGCGCGATTTCGTCGGCAGCGACGGCGAAAGCGGTTACTTTCAACTCGATTATTTCGTCTACGATCGCGCGGGCCTGCCGTGCCGTGTGTGTGGAACGCCAATCAGACAGATCGTGCAGGGGCAGCGCTCCACGTACTTCTGTCCTACCTGCCAGCGCTAGATTTCCGATGCCCTCACGCCTGACTCCATCTACCAGCTCGCGCGCGAACGCGCGCGGCACTGCGGCCGGCGGCCCACCCGCGTTTGCCGTGCTGCCCGACTTTTCGGCGCGCCTCGTCGCGTGGCAGCGCCAGCATGGCCGCCACGACCTGCCGTGGCAGAACACCCGCGATCCCTACCGGATCTGGCTGTCGGAAATCATGCTGCAGCAGACCCAGGTGTCGACCGTGATTCCGTATTACGCGAAATTTCTGGCGCGCTTTCCCGACGTGGCCGCGCTCGCCGCCGCGCCATCCGACGACGTGATGGCGCTATGGGCCGGCCTCGGCTACTACACCCGCGCGCGCAATCTGCATCGTTGCGCGCAGGTCGTCGTCGAGCGGCATGGCGGCGCGTTTCCGGCTTCGGTCGATGAACTTGCGGAGCTGCCGGGCATCGGCCGCTCGACGGCAGCTGCGATCGCCTCGTTCGCATTCGGTGCGCGCGCGACGATTCTCGACGGCAACGTGAAGCGCGTGCTTGCGCGGGTATTCGGCGTCGAAGGATTTCCGGGCGAGAAGAAAGTCGAGAACGCGATGTGGACGCTCGCGGAATCGCTGTTGCCGTCGAATGCATCGAACGATGAGCTCAGCGCGTACACACAGGGGTTGATGGATCTCGGCGCGACGCTATGCGTGCGCGGCAAGCCGGACTGCGCGCGTTGTCCGTTCGCGGCCGATTGCGTCGCGAACGTGACCGGCCGTCAGCGCGAACTGCCGACCGCGCGGCCGAAGAAAGCGGTGCCGACGCGCCGCACGTGGATGCTGGTGTTGCGCGATGGCGATGCGGTGATGCTGGAGCGGCGTCCGCCGTCCGGTATCTGGGGCGGCCTGTGGAGTCTGCCCGAAGCCGCCGACGAAGCGTCGCTCGCCGAGCGCGCGCGGGCATTCGGCAGCGACGGCGCGGTATCGGCGCTTGCGCCGTTTTCGCACGTATTCACCCATTTCAAGCTCGATATCGAGCCGCGCATTGCGGAACTCGATCGCGGCGCCGGCGCATTGGCGGCGCTCAACGATGCGGATACGGCATGGGTCGCGCCAGCCGATCTCGATTCGTTCGGCGTGCCGGCGCCGGTGCGCAAGCTGCTCGACAGTCTGCGGGGTTCGTTGATCTGACGCGGCGGACGAGACGAAGGCGATGCGTGCGCAAGCGCCTTCAGAGCAACTGATGCTGCTGCATATAGTGATGCACGATGTCGATGCGCGCGCCGGCATCGGTCAGTTCCATCAGTTTCTGGCGCGCGCGCAGCGCGATCGGCAGTACTTCGGCGAGACGGTTCGACACCCACGACGGATCGCCGAGCCTGAACGGCTCCGCGAACGGCAAGCCGTCCGGGTCGCGTTCGCGAATCGTCGCGATGATTCGCTCGAGCACTTCCGCGCAGGCGCCGAACTTGGCCAGCAGATCATTGCCCTCGAGCGGCAGGTCTTCGGCGAGCGGCTCCGCCATGCCCACGAGTAAGCCGCTCGCTTCGACACGATGCGACAGCAGGCGAAAGCGCTTCGTGCCGCGCGCGCGAATCAGCAGCATGCCGAACGCTTCGACATCGCACTCGTCGATCTCGGCGAGACAGCCGATCGCTTCGGGCACCGAAGGCTCTTCCTCGCGAGCCACTTCCGCGCCGCTTTTCAGCATGCAGACACCGAACGGGGTTTTTTCTCGCAGACACTCGCGCGCCATGTCGAGGTAGCGCGCTTCGAAGATCTTCAGAGGCAGCAAGCCATCGGGAAACAGGACCGTATGCAGCGGAAACAGCGGCAAATCGGCGTACACAGTAGGCGTAGAGGACATGGCGCAACGCTTCGGGTTAAGGCCGCGCGATGCGGCCGGTTAAGCCACCAGCTTCGATGATTCGCCGACGTCGACCGGCGCATCGCGGTGCCGCACAATCACATTCGCCGATGTTGCGAGACGCGCGGCAAGCGTCTCCGCGATGAATACCGAGCGGTGCTGGCCGCCCGTGCAACCAATTGCGACGGTCAGGTAGCTGCGATTGTCGTCGCGGAAACGCGGCAGCCACCTGGCGAGGTACTTCTCGATGTCGTCGATCATTTCGTGGACGACCGGCTGTGCATCGAGAAAATCCATCACCGGTTTGTCGAGACCGGTGAGCGGCCTCAATTCATGATCGTAGTACGGGTTGGGCAGCGTGCGTACGTCGAAGACGAAATCCGCGTCGAGCGGCACGCCGCGTTTGAAGCCGAACGACTCGAACATCAGCACGAGCCCCGAGGCTTCCTGTTCGATGAAGCGCTTGACCCACGCGCGCAGCACGTTCGCGCGCAGGTTGCTGGTGTCGATCTGATGGCCGAATTCCGCCATTCCCGCGACCAGTTCGCGTTCACGCTCGATTGCTTCGGCAAGCGACGTAAGCACGCCCACGTCCGCATCGTGCGCCGGGGAGCCGGACAGCGGATGGCGGCGGCGCGTTTCGGAGAAGCGTTGAATCAGCGACTGCGTGCTCGCGCTCAGGAACAGCACGCGCACGTCGTGCGAGCGTTTCAGGTCGCGGATCATCGCGGGCATTTCGTCGAGCGACGAACCGGAGCGCGCGTCGATCGCGACCGCGAGACGATCCTGGCCGTCTTCGGCGAGATAGGTGGCGAGTTGCGGCAGAAAGCGCGGCGGTAGATTGTCGACGCAGTAATAGCCCGCGTCTTCGAGCGCGTTCAGGGCAACCGACTTGCCGGAGCCGGATATACCGGTGATCAGAATTATGCGCATGGAGTCGTCGAAACCGTACGTTTCATCATAGCATCTGGCCTCCCTGCGCGTACCCGCCGGCTGGCTTATGCCGCGGGTCTTTCATCGCACCGGTGACTCAGATCAATTTGCCGGGAAACTGACTATCGGGATCTTGCATCGCCAGACGTTGCCGATCCATGAAATCGCGCAATGTATCGATGCCGCGCAGTTGCAGGATCGTGTTGCGCACCGCCGCTTCGACCAGTACCGCGAGGTTGCGGCCCGCGGCCACCTGGATCGTGACCTTGCTGATCGGCAGGCCGAGCACGTCGACGGTCTGGCTTTCCAGCGGCAGGCGCTGGAATTCACCGTCCGGACGGCGCACCAGTTGCACGATCAGCTTCAGCTTCATTTTGCGGCGCACCGCCGTTTCGCCGAAGATCGTCTTGATGTCGAGCAGGCCGAGGCCGCGCACTTCCAGCAGATTTTGCAGCAGCGGCGGGCAGCGCCCTTCGACGAAATCCGGGCCGAGGCGCACGAAGTCCACCGCGTCGTCGGCAACCAGACCGTGGCCGCGGCTGATCAGCTCGAGGCCGAGTTCGCTCTTGCCGAGGCCGGAGTCGCCGGTGAGCAGCACGCCCATGCCGAGGATGTCGAGAAACACGCCATGCAGCGTCGCGCGCGGCGCGAGGATGCGCGACATGTAAAGGCGCAGGCTGTCGATTACCGCGGCGGCCGAAGTCGGCGTCGTGAACAGCGGCGTGGACGAGCGCGTGCAGCGCAGCACCAGTTCCGGCGGCGCGGCGACGCCGCCCGCGACGACCAGAAACGGCGGCTCCAGCGCGATCAGCTCGGCCATATGGCGCGAGCGGTCTTCGTCGGTCTGGCGTTTGTAATAATCGATTTCGGCGTCGCCGAGCACCTGGATCCGGTTCGGGTGGATCAGGTTCAGGTGGCCGACGAGGTCGGCGCTCGACGTGGCATTGGCGACCGATTCCGAAGAAAAGCCGCGTTCCCAGCCTTCATGCCCGGTCAGCCAGCTGAGCTTCAGCATGGCGGCGTTGTCGTCGAAAATGCTTTGGGCGTTGATGCTGGACGTATCCATGAGTCACTGACTCCAGTGTGAGCCGCTTGCCGGGCCTTGTCTGCGCGTATGCGCGTGCGTGCGAAGTTACCGCCGCTGGTGCATCAAGGTTGCCACTGAGTGAGCAGGCGATGCAACGATTCGCGGTCTTCTTCGGTGTGCAGACGCTCGCGGGCCTCGCGATCGGACAGCAACTGGGCGATCTCGGAAAGGATTTCGAGGTGCTGCTGGGTGGCCTGTTCGGGCACGAGCAGGAAGATCAGCAGCGAAACCGGCTGACCGTCGGGTGCTTCGAAGGGAATGGGTTCGGCGAGGCGCACGAATGCGGCGAGCGGCTGTTTCAGGCCTTTGATCCGCCCATGCGGAATCGCGACGCCTTCGCCGAGCCCCGTGGACCCGAGGCGTTCTCGCGCAAAAAGATTGTCAGTGACGGTACTGCGGGCGATGCCGTTCTGGTTCTCGAAGATCAGGCCCGCTTGCTCGAACACGCGTTTCTTGCTGGTGACCGATAGTCCGATGACGACGTTCTCGAGGGGAAGAAATTTGGCTAAACGATTAATGTTGACAGGCGAAAACGTGGCCTGAGTTCTCCCCACCGGGGCAGTTGAGTGGCGTTCCATTCGTTCGATGCTCGCGAAACGTGCTGTGGTGAGCGTCGCAAAAAGCGAGACTCCGGCCGGCCGTGTTCCGTGAGAGCAGGCTTGACCCCGATGGTAACCGGAACATTATAGAACAGGGTGATCGCCGATGGTGCAGCGCGCCATTCATGCATATCAGGTTTTTCACCGGTTGCGTAGTGGCGCGTGCCGCATTGCGCAAACGCCGGGGAAAAGCGTGGCAAGCTGGCTGCACAAAGCAGGCGGGCGATATGTGCAATGTGTTGCAGAAACGAAAAACCGCCCGGTTCGTGGGCGGTTCAGCGTGGTTAGGGAAATGAGGAATTTCCTCTAATTTCTCCTATTGCGGCGGCACGTCCTGTTGCGGCGCCGGCTGATACTTGATCGCTTCATGCTGGTGGCCCTGCAGACGATCCTTATGGCGTATCACCTGTCTGTCGAGCTTGTCGATCATCAGATCGATTGCAGCGTACAAATCACTGTCACAACTCTCGACGAAAATATCTTTACCCTTTAGATGGAGGTTGATTTCAACCTTCTGACGCTTGTCCTTTTCCTTATGGTTGTCGACCGAGAGGACCACACTGCCGTCGATGACCTGATCGAAATGTCTTAGCACCCTATCCAGTTTGGTGATCACGTATTCGCGCAACGCAGGCGTTACTTCGAGGTGGTGTCCACTGATCTTGAGATTCATAGTGCTTCTCCAAGCTAGTGGCCGCTTGTTCCGCTCGATGACAAAGGTCCGGTCGATCTGACGGCTTGCCTGTGTCGCACCCCGGTGACTGACATCTGGCAGGTCGCAGCGGCCGGCCTGTCCGCCACGCGCGGAGCGGCCGGTAAATGCCCGCTGCAAAACGCGGCGGGCTACAGAGACTTGCGCAGGTTGACTGCCGGGATCCTGAGCGCTTCACGGTATTTCGCAACGGTACGGCGTGCGACCACGAAGCCCTGTTCCGCCAGCAGTTCGGCTATGCGACTGTCTGAAAGTGGCGATTTCGGGTTTTCCGCTCCTATCAGTTGTTTGATCAGCGCGCGAATGGCCGTGGATGAGGCCGCGCCGCCCGTGTCGGTCGAAACGTGTGAGCCGAAGAAATACTTGAATTCCAGCGTCCCGAATGGGGTCAGCATGTATTTACCGGTTGTCACACGCGAGACAGTCGACTCGTGTAGGCCCAGCGTATCAGCAATCTCCCGCAAAACCAAGGGGCGCATGGCGATTTCGCCGTGCACAAAAAAGCTCTTCTGACGCTCGACGATCGCCTGCGCAACCCGCAGGATTGTTTCGAAACGCTGCTGGATATTCTTGATCAGCCAACGTGCTTCCTGGAGTTGCTGGCGCAACGAACCGCTGCCCGGATCACCCCGGTTATTGCGCAGAATATTCGCGTACAGATGGTTAATGCGCAGCTTCGGCACGACTTCAGGATTCAATTCCGCCTGCCAGCCCTGCGCCGTTCTGCGCACCATGATGTCGGGCACCACGTAGTCTGCTTCGGCCTTGCCGTAGGCTGCGCCCGGAAACGGTTCGAGCGAACGGATCAGCACATGCGCGTCGCGCAGGTCGTCGTCGCTCGCCTTCAGATGTTTGCGCAGGCGGGTGAAATCGCGCGCGGCAAGCAACTCCAGGTGATGGCCGACAATGTCTAGCGCGAGTGTGCGGGTGGGCGACGGCTCGAGCCGCAGCAGTTGCAGCTTCAGACATTCGGACGCGGAGCGCGCGCCGACCCCGGACGGGTCGAAGCTGTGCAGCAATGCAAGCGCGGCGTTCAACTCGTCGGGATCGACTTCGAGTTCTTCGGGTAGATCGGCGAGCACTTCTTCGAGCGTCGCGGCGAGGTAGCCGTCGTCGTCGAGCGATTCGATCAGAAATGTAACGAGCGCCCGGTCCCGCTGGCTTGCCTGGGTCACGCGCAATTGCGCCATCAGGTGATCGCGCAGCGACGTGCTCGATTCGTGGATTTGCAGTGGCGGGAGGTCGTCGTCGTCCGACGCGGTGCCGGAGCGGCCATAGTCGTCGAGGTTCCATTGCGACGAGTCGCCGCCGTCGCCGGCGAGGCCGTTGTATTCGTCGACGCTTTGCGGCTCGCCATTTTCGGCGCGTTCGCCGTTCGTATCCGACGATGCGGAGCCGTTGCCGGCCATCGGATCGGCCGGCGCCGAGGAGCCGGGTGTCTGCGCGATCACCGAACCGTCAGCCGCTACCCGCAACGGGCTCGCGATCCATTCGTCCTCGTTCTCGAGGAGCGGATTCTGCGAGATCGCCATTGCGACTTCCTGCTGCAGTTCGAGCGTAGACAACTGAAGCAGCCGGATGGACTGTTGCAGTTGCGGCGTCAGCGCAAGATGCTGCGATAGGCGGAGTTGGAGGCTGGCTTTCATGGCAAGTTGAGATTCATTGTAGAGAGTTTGCCACGAGCGCGATACCTTGCGGCACTCGCAATTTGCGGATACGTCCGTTTCGGGCGCCGTGAAGCGGCAGCCGGTGCCGGCCGGAATGAATGCCGTGGGGATACGGCGAGATGTGCGGGTGCCGCAAAAGAGCAGCGCTGAAATCCGGCCACGCCTGCTTGCGTGGCCGACTCCCCCGTGGGTACTTACATGCGGAAGTGTTCGCCGAGATAGACGCGCCGCACGCTTTCGTTCTCGATGATTTCGCTGGGCGCGCCGGCGGCCAGCACGCTGCCGTCGCTGATGATGTATGCGTGATCGCAGATGCCGAGCGTTTCGCGCACGTTGTGGTCGGTGATCAGGACGCCGATATTGCGCTGTTTCAGAAACTTGACGATCTTCTGGATTTCCAGCACGGCGATCGGATCGACGCCCGCGAACGGTTCGTCGAGCAGAATGAAGCTCGGGTTGGTCGCGAGCGCGCGGGCGATTTCGACCCGGCGGCGCTCGCCGCCCGACAGCGACAGTGCCGGATTTTCGCGCAGATGCGCGATCTGCAGTTCGTCGAGCAACGCTTCGGTGCGCGCGGTGATCGCGTTCTTGCTGAGCCGCTTGCCGTCTTCTTCGTGCTGCAATTCCAGCACCGCGCGAATATTTTCCTCGACGCTCAGCTTGCGGAACACCGAGGCTTCCTGCGGCAGATACGACAGACCGAGCGACGCGCGCTTGTGGATCGGCAGCAGGCTGATCGATTTGCCGTCCAGATCGATTTCACCGGCATCGAGCGGCACGAGGCCGACGATCATATAGAACGATGTGGTCTTGCCCGCGCCGTTAGGACCGAGCAGACCGACCACTTCGCCGCTTTTCACGTCGAGCGACACGTCCTTGACGACCGTGCGCGAGCCATAACGCTTTTTCAGATTGCGCACGACCAGCGAACTGCTGGTGCCGGCCGGCTTGCGATGAGGCAGGGGCGTGATGTTGCTGGCAATGCTCACTGGTTCGGCGCTCCCTGAATCGTGGTGGACGGCGCGAGCGCCGCCGATGCGCCCGTCAGCGGCGCGGCGCCGCCGTTGCGCGGCGCGAGCATCGCGCGCACGCGGCCGGTCGGGTTACCCGGGCTCGCTACGTCCTTGCCGGCCTTCGCGGTATAGAAGTCGTTCTGGCCGTCATACGTAATCACGCTGCCGTGCACCTGGTCGAGCAGCGTCGTCATGCTTTGCAGGCGGCGCACCGTCGCATTGGTGGTGAGCGTGGTCAGATCCTGCTTGCCGTCGTAGTCGATCCGCACGGCCGTGCCTTCGATGTACTCGTCGAGCCCTTCGCGCTTCTGGCGGAAATACGACAGATTGCTGCCGCTCGAGGTGCCGGTCGCGTACTGGTAGCCCTGCGGGTCCTGCGACACCTCGACCTTATCGGCCTTGATCAGGATCGTGCCTTTGGTGGCGACCACGTGGCCGGTGAAGATGCTGACCTGCCGCAGGTCGTCGTAAGTCATGTTGTCCGCTTCGATGTTCAGCGGCTTGTCCTTGTCGGCGCGATCCGCGTGCGCGAGCGGCGCGAAGCCGGCGAGCGCAAGCGCGACGACGAGCGCGGCAAGCCCGGCGCGCCACGCGGACGGTGCGCGCGAGCGGCCGGTATCAAAACGGGGGAGCGATTCGTTCATGCAGTCACGCCTGGAATGAATGGCCCGGGTTAGTGGGACGAGCCGCCGCCGGCGTCGGTTGCGGCGATTGCGCCTCTTACATTGCCGAACAGCTGCATAACCCGGGTGACATTGTTGTATTTCATGCCGCTGGCAGTCATCACCGACATGCCGCGCTGAAGTTTAACTGGCTTTTCAGTCTCGATCACATCGTCGTTGACGAGGACCCTGAAATGCTCGGAATCGGCCTGCATCTGCGGATCGCCGTTGCCGGGCGCGCGCAGGATGCGTGCATTGCCGTACAGATTGACGATCGACGCGTCGGCGTTGACCGTGCCGGTGTCGCCGGTCGCGGTGACGATCGGCTTGCCGGGCTGGAACGCGCGCATCGCCGGCATGACGAGGTCGCTCATTTCGTCGTCCTCGTAGTGGATCAGCGACTGGGCGGTCAGCCGGTATTGCGTCGCGCCCGACTGATCGAGTTCGGAAACCGAGAAGTTGTCCGCGAAGTAATCCGGCGTGTGCTCCTTCGGGCGCACCACGTCGTCGTTGCGGCGCGGCAGTGTGGCTTGCAGCAGCCACCAGGTGATGCCGGCGAGCGCCGCCATCGCGACCAGCGGGATCAGCGAAGTCAGACGAAACTGGTTCATCCGACCAGACCTCGCTGCTCGCCGCTGCAAGCCGCCGCGAGCAGCGCTTCATATTTGTGCTGCGCGCGCAGCAGCGTATCGCACACTTCGCGCGCCGCGCCATAACCGCCGCGCGCTTCGCTGACCCAATGGGCCCGCGCGATCACCTCGGGATGCGAATTGGCGGGCGCGGCCGCGAAGCCGACCCGCAGCATCACGGCCAGATCGACCCAGTCGTCGCCCATGTAGCCGCATTGTTCGGCGCTGAGGCCGGTCTGCCGCAGCAGATCGGCGAATGCCGCCGGCTTGTCCTGCACGCCCTGATACACGTACGTGATATTCAGGTCCTTGACCCGCGCCGCCACGATGCCGGATTTGCGCCCGGTGATGATCGCGGTGTCGATGCCGGCTTGGCGCAGCAGTTTCATGCCGTGGCCGTCCATCGAGTTGAAGCCCTTCATCGTGTCGCCTTCCGCCGTGAACAGCAGGCCGCCGTCGGTCAATACGCCGTCGACGTCGAAAATCATCAGCTTCACGCGGCTCGCGCGTTCGGTAGCGGTAGCAGGGGCCACGGCCATCAGATCACCTTCTTCGAAAACAGGTCGTGCATATTGAGCGCGCCGATCAGCTTGCCCGCTTCGTCGACGACCAGCATCTGGTTGATGCGATGGCGCTCCATCAGTTCCACCGCTTCGACCGCGAGGTGATCCGGGCCGATCGTGCGGGGGCCGGCGGTCATCACCGAGGCGATCGACAAGCGGCGGAAATCGCCGTCGCGTTCGAGCACGCGGCGCAGGTCGCCATCGGTGAAGATGCCGACGACGCGCTCTTCGTGGTCGACCACCGACGTCATGCCCATGCGCTTCGCGGTCAACTGGAACAGCGCCTCGCTGACGGTGGCCTCGGGCGTGACCTTCGGCAACTGGTCGCCGGTGCGCATCACGTCGCGCACATAGGTGAGCAGGCGCCGGCCGAGCGCGCCGCCCGGATGCGAGCGCGCGAAATCGTCGCGGCCGAAGCCGCGCGCATCCAGCACCGCGAGCGCGAGCGCGTCGCCGAGCGCAAGCGCGGCGGTGGTGCTGGCGGTGGGCGCGAGATTCATCGGACAGGCTTCTTTCGCGACGGCGGAATTCAGATGCACATCGGCCAGCTTCGCGAGACTCGACGACGGGCGGCCCGTCATCGCGATCAGCTTCGCGCCGAGGCGCTTGATCAGCGGCAGGATCGCCACCAGCTCTTCGGTTTCGCCGGAGTTGGACAGCGCGAGAAAGACGTCGTCGGCGGTGACCATGCCGAGGTCGCCATGGCTCGCTTCCGCGGGATGCACGAAGAACGCGGGTGTGCCGGTGCTCGCCAGCGTGGCGGCGAGCTTGCGGGCCACGTGGCCGGATTTGCCGATGCCGGAGACGACCACGCGCCCGCGGCAATCCAGGATGAAATCGACCGCGCCGACGAAATTGTCGTCGAGCTGGTCGCGAAGCGCGCGCACGGCGTCCGCTTCGATGTCGAGCACGTCGCGAGCAAGGGTCAGCGCCCTGTCGCCATTGATTTTCGCTATCATGCGCGGAGTATAGCAAAGGCGCCTGTTCGCCGCGCCGGGCCTGCTGTGCCGAGCCGCTGACCGCATCAGCCTGTCGATAATCTCTTTTTCAGCCTCCCGGCAGCTGTTTTCAGACAGCTTTTTACCGGCCCCTCAACCATGTCGCACGGGCGTTTTCGTGCGCGGTCCGCTGACGAACGAGGACGCTTCACCCATGCGTTTTTGCCGATGATTTCCCCGCTCGAGATGACGCTGTTCCTGCTGCTGGCATCGGTGGCGGGCGTGGTGATCTTTCGCTTCCTGAATCTGCCGCCGATGCTCGGCTATCTGACGGTCGGCATCGTCGTCGGGCCGCATGCGTTCGGCCTGATTCCCGATTCGGCGGGCGCGCAGAATCTCGCCGAATTCGGCGTCGTGTTCCTGATGTTTTCGATCGGCCTCGAGTTCTCGCTGTCGAAGCTGCGCTCGATGCGCCGTCTGGTGTTCGGTCTTGGTCTATTACAGGTAATCGGCACGGTCGCGGTCGCGGTGTCGCTCGGCTTCCTGCTCGAGCGCTGGGTGCATATCACGTGGCAGGCGAGCGTCGCGCTCGGCGGCGCACTGGCGATGTCGTCCACGGCGATCGTCAGCAAGATGCTCGCCGAGCGGCTCGAGATCGAGACCGAGCACGGCCGCAACATCTTCGGCGTGCTGCTGTTTCAGGACCTCGCGGTGGTGCCGCTGCTGATCATCATTTCCGCGCTCGGCGGCCGCTCGGAGAATCTCGTCAGCGCGCTCGGCATCGCCGCGATCAAGATCGTCGTCGCGCTGGCGCTGCTGCTGATCGTCGGCCAGAGCTTCATGACCCGCTGGTTCAACGTGGTCGCGCGGCGCCGCTCGCAGGAGCTGTTCATCCTGAACCTGCTGCTGGTCACACTCGGCGCGGCCTTCATTACCGATAAATTCGGACTATCGCTCGCGCTCGGCGCGTTCATCGCCGGCATGCTGATCGCCGAGACCCCGTACCGGCATCAGGTGGAAGAGGACATCAAGCCGTTTCGCGACGTGCTGCTCGGGCTGTTTTTCGTGACCACCGGCATGCTGCTGAATCCGCGCGTGATCTGGGAGCATCCGCTCGTCGTGCTCGGCTTCTTCGTCGGCCCGGTGTTGCTGAAGGCGGTGATGATCACCGGGCTCGCGCGGCTGTTCGGCGCGACGCCCGGCGTCGCGATGCGCACCGGTATCGGGCTCGCGCAGGCGGGCGAGTTCGGCTTCGTGCTGCTGAACCTGATTCTCGACCGGCATCTGGTCGACGCGACGCTGTTGCAGGCGATTCTCGCGGCGATGCTGCTGTCGATGCTGGCCGCGCCGTTCATGATCCAGAACGCCGATCGGATCGTGCTGCGGCTGTCGTCGACCGAATGGATGATGCAGTCGTTGCAGATGACGCGCATCGCGACGCAAAGCCTGAAGCAAAGCGGCCACGTGATCATCTGCGGTTACGGCCGGGCCGGGCAGAACCTCGCGCGCATGCTCGAACATGAAGGGCTGTCGTATGTCGCGCTCGACCTCGACCCGGACCGCGTGAGCGCGGCGGCGGCGGCCGGTGAATCCGTGGTGTTCGGCGATGCCGGGCGGCGCGAGTCGCTGCTGGCCGCCGGCCTGCACCGCGCGGCCGCGATCGCGATCACTTACGCGAATACGCCGTCGGCATTGCGCGTGCTACACAACATCCACGAGATGGAGCCGACGCTGCCGGTCATCGTGCGCACCGTCGACGACGCCGATCTCGAAAAGCTGCTCGCCGCGGGCGCGACCGAGGTGATTCCGGAGATCGTCGAGGGCAGCCTGATGCTCGCGTCGCACACGCTGGTGGTGATGGGCGTGCCGATGCGGCGCGTGGTGCGGCGCGTCGAGGAAATGCGCGATGAGCGCTACTCGATGCTGCGCGGCTATTTCCACGGCGCCGACGACGTCGATGACGACGACGGCCACGAACAGGTGCGGCTACAATCGGTGCCGGTCGACGCGAGCGCCGACGCGGTGGGCCGCACGCTCGCGGAGCTGGGTTTGTTCGAGCTCGGCGTCGAAGTGACCGCGATCCGCCGGCATGGCATCCGCGGTGTCGAACCGGACCCGTCGACGAAACTGCGCGCGAGCGACATCGTCGTGCTGCGCGGTCTGCCCGAACAACTGGCGCAAGCGGAGGAACGGCTGTCGAAGCATCGGCGCGCCGGCGCCGCCGCGGCCTGAGACGAGCCACGACGCGAGCCGCTGACGCAACTTGCCGGCGCGAGCCCCGACCTACGCCCGTTTCGGCGGGCCCGCGTGATTCAGGCTTTTCACCGGACCCATCGAGGTCCATCCGGAGACATCATGTCCAACGCGCTCGAGAGCGCGCCGCGCGATGCGGCCGACTACATCAGAAGTCATATCCGCACGGTGCCCGACTGGCCGCAGCCGGGCGTGCAGTTCCGCGACATCACGCCGCTCCTGCGCGAGCCGAAGTCGCTGCGCGTGCTGATCGATCTGTTCGTGCAGCGCTATATCGACGCGAAGCTCGACTACATCGCCGGGCTCGACGCGCGCGGTTTCATCATCGGTCCGATCGTCGCGCACGAGCTGAGCCTCGGCTTCATTCCGATCCGCAAGGAGGGCAAGCTGCCGTACAAGCGGATCTCGCAGTCGTACGAACTCGAATACGGCACCGCGACCGTCGAGATTCACGAGGACGCGTGCGAACCGGGCGATCGCGTGGTGATCATCGACGATCTGATCGCGACCGGCGGCACGATGATGGCCGGCAAGCTGCTGCTCGAGCGGCTCGGCGCGGTCGTGGTCGAAGGCGCGGCGATCGTCGATCTGCCCGAGCTCGGCGGCTCGAAGCTGCTCGGCGAAGGCGGGCTCGCGTTGTATACAGTGACGAGTTTCGACGGTCATTGAGCGGGGGTGTGAGCGGATGTGTGAGCGGGTCTGGCTCCGTGCGGCAGGCGGAGCGCGGCGCCGCTCGTTTTGTCCGCGGGCCGCGTCGCTGTGCCGGGCCTAGGGCTTCTCAATCTCAATACTGCGCAATAGACACGCGGTACCGCACCGCGCGGCGACCCAACCGTCCTAACGAGAAGGTCAGAACAATGCCCAATTTCCTGCTGTTTCTCGCCACATCGATCGCGATCACCGTGGCCCCCGGTCCGGACAATCTGCAGGTGCTGGCGCGTGGCATCTCCCAGGGCCGCGCGGCCGGCTTCGTCGCGGCGCTCGGCTTTGCCGCTGGCATCACGTTTCATACGACGCTCGCCGCGCTCGGGGTCGCCGCGCTGCTAAGATCGTCGCCGCTCGCGTTCCAGGCGATCAAACTCGCGGGCGCCGCGTATCTGGTGTGGATCGGCATCAAGGCATTGCGCAGCCACGGGCTGGCGAGCGCGCATCAGCGGCCGCCGCAGCCGCTTTCCGCGGTATTTCGCCAGAGCGTGCTCGGCAACCTGATGAATCCGAAGGTCACGCTGTTCTTCGTCGTGTTTCTGCCGCAGTTCGTGCAGCCGCACGGTACACAAAGCGTGGCGGTACAGATGCTGGAGCTCGGCGTGCTGTTCATGTTGCAGACGGTCGTGGTGTTTTCGCTATTCGGCGTGTGCGCGGGGATCATCGGCGGCTGGTTGCGGCGCCGGCCACGCGTCGGCGTGTGGCTCGATCGCGTGGCCGGCGCGACCTTCATCGCGATCGGAATTCGCGTCGCGCTGCGTGATTGAGGCGCGGCCGGGATGACCGAGGCGACCGGGCCATGACCGGGCCGCGGCCGACCCGCGCTATCCGGTCGCCTGTATTCGATTTGGCGGCGTCGCCGCGCAAGCCGACAGTTTGGAGTTTTCGATGACTTTGCCTTGCATCACCGCCGCGCGCAGCTTCGACGCGAGCGCGCATCGGCCGTTTCTGATCGGCGCCGAGCAGGTCGGCTGGATTCGCGAAAGCGACGTGCCGTTGCTCGTGCGCTGGCCCGACGTGTTCGAGATCCGCGCTGCGCACGTGACGCTTGCGCCGGCGTTCGACAGCGTCGATCTGCGCAGCGCGGCGCTCGGCTCGGTGATCGGCGCGCTCGCCGCCGACGGCCGCATTCCGGGCTGGCGCAACGAAACCTACGCGATCCGCAATGCGTTCGACGCGCCGCCGCTCGCGTATATCGAGCGCGCGGCGTCGCGCTTTTTCGGCACGATGACCTACGCGGTGCATCTGAACGGCGTCGTAGAATACCCGGATGGCGGCGCGCCGCAACTGTGGATCGCGCGCCGCAGCGACACCAAGGCGACCGACCCGGGCATGCTCGACAATGTCGTCGCGGGCGGGATCGGCTGGGGCTTCGGCGTCGGCGAGACGATCGTCAAGGAATGTTGGGAGGAAGCGGGTATTCCGGCGGAGATCGCGGCGCGCGCTGTTGCGGGCCGCACCGCGCACGTGCTGCAATCGCTGCCCGAAGGTACCCAGGCCGAGCAGATTTTTATCTACGACCTTGCGCTGCCGGCCGACTTCGCGCCGCGCAATCAGGACGGGGAAGTGGGCGAACACCGGCTCGCGCGTATCGACGAGGTCGCGAGCTGGATCGAAGAAGCCGCGATGACGGTGGATGCGAGCCTCGCCACGCTCGACTGCCTGCTGCGCCGCCGCTGGATCGACGAGGATGCGTGCGCGGGCATCGCCGCACTGTTCGCGCCGCCGGCACCGGGCTGAAGATGCGATAGCGCGGCGCGCGCCTGCCGGCGCAATGCGAGCGCGGGGCGGCTGCCACACCGTCAATCGGATCGCCCGAAGCCTGCCGCATCGGCCGGCCGCACATACTGAAACAAACCACGCATTGAAGAAGGGAGTCACCGAGGTCATGTCGACCGATCACAGCTTTATCCTCAAACTGTCGTGCGCCGACCGGCCCGGCATCGTTCACGCCGTGTCGGGCTTCCTGTTCGAGCGTGGCAGCAATATTCTCGACTCCGCGCAGTTCGGCGACAGCGGCACCGGCGAGTTCTTCATGCGCGTGCACTTTCAGCAGGTAGGCGGCGATCCGGGGCTCGACACGCTGCGCGCGTCGTTCGTGCCGCTCGCCGAGCAGTTCGGTATGCGCTGGGAGTTGCACGACGCGTCGGTGAAGCCGCGCGTCGTGATCATGGTGTCGAAGATTGGCCACTGTCTGAACGATTTGCTGTTCCGCTACCGCACCGGCCAGCTCAACATCGACATTCCGGCGATCATCTCGAACCACAAGGAGTTCTACCAGCTCGCCGCGAGCTATGACGTTCCGTTCCATCATTTTCCGCTGCTCGGCGGCACACCGGAGGCGAAGGCCGCGCAGGAAGCACGCGTGCTCGACGTGATCAACGGGCATCAGGCCGATCTCGTCGTGCTCGCGCGCTATATGCAGATTCTGTCGCCAGCGTTGTGCGAAGCGCTGGCAGGCCGCGCGATCAACATCCATCACTCGTTCCTGCCGAGTTTCAAGGGCGCGAAGCCGTACTATCAGGCGTTCGACCGCGGCGTGAAGCTGATCGGCGCGACCGCGCATTACGTGACGACGGATCTCGACGAAGGTCCGATCATCGAGCAGGAAGTCGAGCGCGTGGACCACAGCATGACGCCGGATCAACTGACGGCGATCGGCCGCGATGTCGAATGCGTGACGCTCGCGCGCGCGGTGAAGTGGCACGTCGAACATCGTGTCGTGCTGAACGGCAGCAAGACGGTCGTGTTCCGTTAAAAAAATGCGCCGGTCGAGGCCGAGGCCGGCGCAATTTCTGGTTCGCAGTCGCTGCTAGCGCACTGCGGCAGCATCCCCGACGCCGTTCGCATTACGCGCGAGGTTCGCGTTCCGTGCGCACCGGCGCCGTCCGTTTAGCTTCTTCGCCCAAGCGCGGCGACCTGCAAGTCCTTGCCCTCCCGCGCGGCGAGTTCGACGATGCGCTCGCGGCTCAGCGGGTGATCGCCCGGTTGCGGCGCGCGCAGGATTTCCGGGTTGTTGATCGGATCGGGTGTCAGCGTCGAGAATCGCGACACGATCGGCCGCACGATCTGCGATGGCAGATTCATCGAGATCGACGTCAGCGCGACGATCATCAGGATGCCCCAGATCCATACGCCGCCGGAGCGGTGCAGGTCGAACGCGAGCGCATAGGCGCGCCATCGGTTGCTTTCATGCGGAAAAGCGTTCATACCAGCCGCAGATATATCAGCTCCCGCTTGATATACGCATAAAAGATTGGCGCCGCGATGACCCCGGCGATGCCGAACGCGGCTTCCATCACGAGCATCGCGATCAGCAGTTCCCACGCGCGCGCCTCGATCTGTCCGCCGACGATCCGCGCATTCAGGAAGTACTCGAGCTTGTGAATCAGGATCAGGAACACCAGCGACATGACCGCGGCCGGAAAGCTTACCGACAACGCGACCGCGACGATGAGCGTGTTCGAGATCAGATTGCCGATCACCGGCAACAGCCCGACGATGAACGTGACGAGCACCAGCGTTTTCGACAGCGGCAGCGTGTCGTGGAAGATCGGCAGGATCACCAGCAGGAAGATCGCGGTGAAGACCGTGTTCAGCGCGGAGATCTTCACCTGCGCGAATACGATGCGGCGGAACGCGTCGGCGAACCGCGTGACGCGTGTGACGAACGCGGTGGACAGCGGCAGCCGCTGCACCTGGTTCTGCGCGCCGACCGCGATGATCGCGCCGATCACCATGCCGAGCAGCACGTGCGTGAACGCGCGCGCCGCGGTCGTGCCGCTTTGCTGCAGCATGTTCGCATGGGTTTGCATCAGCTCGGTCGCGCGCGCTTTCATCTGCTCGGTATCGACCGGCAGATAGCCGGCGACGAATTGCGGGATCCGCTCGCGCGCCTGGTCGATCAGTTGCATCGCCTGATCGAGCAGGTTCTGCACGCTCGGCACGTCGTGCTCGATACGCGACACGATGCCGAGCGTGATGCCGGTCAACACGCCGACGATCACCGCCGACAGGAACACCACCGCGAGCCAGCGCGCGCGCTTGCTCGACATATGGCGTTCGATGCGCGGCGCGATCATCTGCACGAGCTGAAACACCAGCAGCCCGGCCAGCAGCGCGCCGAGCAGATGCAGTTCGATCACCGCCCACATGCCGAACAGCGTGACCACATAGCTGCCGATCTCGACCGCCGACAACTTCGGCAGACTCATGTCGCTGGTCAGCCTGACCGGGCGCGGGCGCAGGTCCTGCACCCGCTCTTCTTCGCGCGCCTGATTCCGCTTGGCCATGGCTTATCCCGTCTCCAACCTCTTGGTGCTGCGTTACTTGATGGCGGCGGCGCGTTTCAGCAACGGCGCCAGATATTTGCCGGTAAAACTTGCCTTCGACTTCGCGATCTGCTCGGGCGTGCCTTGAGCGATGATCTGTCCGCCGCCGGCACCGCCTTCCGGTCCGAGGTCGATGACCCAGTCGGCGGTCTTAATTACATCGAGATTATGTTCGATGATCACGACGGTATTACCCTGGTCGCGCAACCGGTGAATCACTTCCAGCAGCAGCGCGATGTCGTGAAAATGCAGGCCCGTGGTCGGTTCGTCAAGAATGTATAGCGTGCGACCGGTGTCGCGCTTGCTCAGTTCCAGCGAGAGTTTGACGCGCTGGGCCTCGCCGCCCGACAGCGTGGTGGCCGACTGGCCGAGGCGGATATAGCCGAGACCCACGTCCAGCAAGGTTTTCAGCTTGCGCGCGACGACCGGCACCGCCTTGAAGAACTCGTATGCGTGTTCGACCGTCATGTCGAGCACTTCGCTGATGTTCTTGCCTTTGTACTGGACGTCGAGCGTTTCGCGGTTATAGCGCTTGCCGTGGCAGACGTCGCAGGGCACGTACACGTCCGGCAGAAAGTGCATTTCGACTTTCAGCACGCCGTCGCCCTGACAGGATTCGCAGCGCCCGCCCTTGACGTTGAACGAGAAGCGGCCCGGATCGTAGCCGCGCTCCTTGGCCGCCGGCACGCCGGCGAACAGTTCGCGGATCGGTGTGAACAGGCCCGTGTAGGTAGCCGGATTCGAGCGCGGGGTGCGGCCGATCGGCGACTGGTCGACGTTGATCACCTTGTCGAAGTGTTCGAGGCCTTCGATCGATTGGTACGGCGCCGGCTCCGTGGCCGAGCCATACAGGTGATGCGCGACCGCGTGATACAGCGTGTCGTTGATCAGCGTCGACTTGCCCGAGCCGGACACGCCGGTCACGCAGGTGAGCAGCCCGACCGGCAGATCGAGCGTGACGTTGTGAAGGTTGTTGCCGTGCGCTTCGACGATGCGCAGCCGCCGCTCGTCGGGTTCCTTGCGCTCGTCGGGGAATTCGATCGTGCGTGCGCCGGACATGTACTGGCCGGTCAGCGACGCCGCGTTCTTCTGCACCTCTTTCGGCGTGCCCTCGGCGATCACCATGCCGCCGTGCTCGCCGGCGCCCGGGCCCATGTCGACCACGTAGTCGGCCATGCGGATCATGTCCTCGTCGTGTTCGACGACGATCACCGAGTTGCCGAGATCGCGCAGGTGCTTGAGCGTCGAAATCAGCCGGTCGTTGTCGCGCTGATGCAGGCCGATCGACGGTTCGTCGAGCACGTACATCACGCCGGTCAGGCCCGAGCCGATCTGGGAGGCGAGGCGGATGCGCTGCGCCTCGCCGCCCGATAACGTTTCCGCGCTGCGTTCGAGCGACAGGTAATCGAGCCCGACGTTATTCAGGAACATCAGGCGCGCGACGATTTCCTTGACCACCTTGTCGGCGATCTCGCGCTTCGAGCCTTCGAGACGCAGCGTCTGGAAATAGCCGAGCGCGTCGCGCAACGGCCAGCCGCTGATTTCGAAGATGCCGCGCGCGTCGCTGTCGATGCCGATGCGCACGAACCGCGCTTCGCGGCGCAGGCGCGTACCCGCGCAAGCCGGGCACGACTGGTTGTTCTGATACTTCGCGAGTTCCTCGCGCACCGCGGCCGAATCGGTTTCGCGGTAACGCCGCTCCAGATTCGGGATGATCCCTTCGAACACGTGTTCGCGCACCGACGTGCGGCCGCGCTCGTTGATGTACGAAAACGGGATCTCCTGCTTGCCCGAGCCGTACAACAGGGTCTTGCGGACTTTCTCCGGCAGATCCTCGAAGGCGGTATCGATATCGAACTCGTAGAACGCCGCGAGGCTCTGCAGCATCTGGAAGTAGAACTGGTTGCGCCGGTCCCAGCCCTTCACCGCGCCCGCCGCGAGCGACAGCGACGGATGCGCGACCACCCGCTTCGGATCGAAAAACGTGATCTGGCCGAGGCCGTCGCATTCCGGGCACGCGCCCATCGGATTGTTGAACGAGAACAGCCGCGGCTCGAGTTCCTGCAGCGAATACGAGCAGATCGGGCAGGCGAACTTCGAGCTGAACAGGTGCTCCTTGTCGGTATCCATTTCGAGCGCGATCGCGCGGCCGTCGGCGAGACGCAGCGCCGTTTCGAACGATTCGGCGAGGCGCTGCTTCATGTCCGGACGCACCCGCAGACGGTCGACCACGACGTCGATCGTGTGCTTGTCGTTTTTCTTCAGCTTCGGCAGCGAGTCGACTTCATGGATTTTCGCGGTGCCTTCGTTCGCGGTGCCGCCGCCCGAGCGCACGCGAAAACGGATAAAACCTTGCGCCTGCATGTCCTCGAACAGTTCGGTGTGCTCGCCCTTGCGGTCTGCGACGACGGGCGCGAGGATCATCAGGCGGGTTTCTTCCGGCAGCGCGAGCGCCGCGTCGACCATCTGCGACACGCTTTGCGCTTCGAGCGGAATCTCGTGGTCGGGGCAATACGGCGTGCCGACCCGCGCGAACAGCAGACGCAGGTAGTCGTGGATTTCGGTGACGGTGCCGACCGTCGAGCGCGGATTGTGCGAGGTCGCTTTCTGTTCGATCGAAATGGCCGGCGACAGCCCCTCGATCAGATCGACATCCGGCTTTTCCATCAGTTGCAGGAACTGGCGCGCGTAGGCGGACAGACTTTCGACGTAGCGCCGCTGCCCTTCCGCATAAAGCGTGTCGAACGCCAGCGACGATTTGCCGGAGCCCGAAAGCCCCGTAATGACGACGAGCTTGTGACGCGGTAGGTCGAGATTGACGTTCTTCAGGTTGTGGGTGCGAGCCCCACGGATACGGATTTGTTCCACGGATTTATTCCATGAACTGCGGAAAGGGGGGAAGGCCAAACCTGCTACTATAACGACTTTTCCAGACCGCCGTTACGGCTTCCTGACAGCAGGAACAAGGCGCGAGGGCACGCTCGGGGCAGGTTCAAAGACAGCGGTTCGACGCCGCGGGGAAGCGCTCTAACTGGGGTCGTTTTCCGCGAGTACAAGGTGTCGCGAGGGCGCGGGAGCCGACGGGGTGCGGCGGCTTCCGGCGCCGCGAAGCCGCCGCCATGTCGTCGCCCGGGGTCCCCGTTTCACGCGCCGCCTGTCCTGGCGGCCACGGCTGTCGCCTCGGGCTCGCCGCACGGCGCGCCACCCAGCTCATTCAAACAACGCTTCCGATGTCCAATCCATCCGCCGTCTCCACACGCATGAGCGCGCCCGAATTGCGCGCAACCGTGTCGCTTGCCGCGATCTTCGCGTTGCGCATGCTGGGTCTGTTCATGATCATGCCGGTGTTCTCGGTCTACGCGAAGACCATCCCCGGCGGCGAAAACGTGCTGCTCGTCGGGATCGCGCTCGGCGCGTACGGCGTCACGCAGTCGATGCTCTATATCTTCTACGGCTGGATCTCCGACAAGATCGGCCGCAAGCCGGTGATCGCGACGGGCCTGCTGATCTTCGCGCTCGGCAGCTTCGTCGCCGCGGCCGCGCACGACATGACGTGGATCATCGTCGGCCGCGTGATTCAGGGGATGGGCGCGGTGTCGTCGGCGGTGATCGCGTTCATTGCCGATCTGACGTCGGAGGAGCATCGCACCAAGGCGATGGCGATGGTCGGCGGCAGCATCGGCATATCGTTCGCGGTCGCGATCGTCGGCGCGCCGATCGTGTTCCACTGGCTCGGCATGAGCGGGCTGTTCACGCTGGTCGGCGTGTTCGCGATTCTGGCGGTCGGCCTCGTGCTGTGGGTCGTGCCCGATGCGCCGAAGCCGGTGCATGTGCGCGCGCCGTTCGCCGAAGTGCTGCACAACGTCGAGTTGCTGCGGCTGAACTTCGGCGTGCTGGTGCTGCACGCGACGCAAACCGCGCTATTCCTCGTCGTGCCGCGCATTCTCGAAGCGGGCGGCCTGCCGGTCGCGTCGCACTGGAAGGTGTATCTGCCGGTAATGGGCCTGTCGTTCGTCATGATGGTGCCGGCGATCATCGCTGCGGAAAAGCGCGGCAAGATGAAGATCGTGCTGCTGTCGGCGATCGGTCTTATCCTGATCGGCCAGTTGTTATTGGGCGTGGCCGCGCATACGATTCTGAGTGTGGCGGCGATCCTGTTCGTGTACTTTCTGGGCTTCAATATTCTCGAGGCCTCGCAGCCTTCGCTGGTGTCGAAGCTGGCGCCCGGCACCCGCAAGGGCGCGGCGGCCGGCGTCTACAACACCACGCAGTCGATCGGTCTGGCGATGGGCGGGATGATCGGCGGCTGGCTGCTGAAAGTAAACGGGCAAAGCGCGGTGTTTTTTGCGTGTTCGGGGCTGGTGTTCTGCTGGCTTATAATCGCCGCAAAGATGAAACAGCCGCCGCGCAAGGCATAACGCGGCGCACTCGGGGCGCGTCCTCGGTTCATTCGGAACTCACCCGGCGGCGGGCAGAGGCGCTTCCTGGTCCCAGGCTTGCTGGCCATCGGAAGCGAACCGCATAGTGGCGCGCCGCCAGCAATGGAATCAACAGGAGAAATTCATGGCATCCGTGAACAAGGTCATTCTCGTCGGCAACCTCGGAGCCGACCCGGAAGTCCGTTATCTTCCGAGCGGCGACGCAGTGGCGAACATCCGCCTTGCAACGACGGACCGCTACAAGGACAAGGCATCGGGCGAGATGAAGGAAGCCACCGAGTGGCACCGCGTCGCGTTCTTCGGGCGCCTTGCGGAAATCGTTTCCGAATATCTGAAGAAGGGCTCGTCGGTGTATCTGGAGGGGCGCATCCGCACCCGCAAGTGGCAGGCTCAGGACGGCACCGACCGCTACTCGACCGAGATCGTCGCGGAACAGATGCAAATGCTCGGCGGCCGTGGCGGCGCGTCGATGGGCGGCGATGAAGGCGGTTATAGCCGCGGTGAGCCGTCGGAGCGCAGCGGTGGCGGCGGTGGCCGCGCGATGTCGTCGGGCGGCGGTTCGCGTGGCGGTGGTGGCGGCGGCGGCGCGAGCCGTCCGAGCGCGCCGGCTGGCGGCGGGTTCGATGAGATGGACGACGATATTCCGTTCTAATTCCGACTAACGCAGTTTTTTTGTTGGTAGCAGCCCGCCCTCCTATGGAGCGCGGGCTTTTTCTTTGCCCCGTCTATTTCCCGCGGTCGATGTGACCGGGAACCGAATTTCAAATGCCTGGATCACCGGCGCAGTCGGTTGACTGAATGCCGGCTTTTGCAGCCAATATTTTTCCTTCCAACAACTTCTTTCCTTCGCGCGAACATCCCGGGTCGCCGCTATCGGCGGCTCGGGATAACCTCGCACGGCACTGAGTAGCCGTCCGACAGGCTGAGATCGGGAGGATTTTGCACTACGGGCATGGCGCAGGCCGGCGAATCACGCTGTCTACCGATTCTGGAATAACAGCGATGAATCGCACGGAGCAACCGGTACGGCATTCCCCGGCAAACAGTTCAATCGAACAATCGCATCGAGTCGATAGCCGTAGGCATAAAGGATGTCGACGTTCTTGCGCTACGCCCTTGCGGTCCGCGCCAACGATTCACCGCCGCAAATGTTCCAGCGTATCTCTCAGCGGCATGCTCGAAATCACGATCGGCCCGGTAAACGGCGAGTCCAGATCGACGATCACATAGACCGCCGAAGCAATCGATACTGCGCCGAGCATGATCGTCACCAGCGCCAGCGCGTTGCGCGGCGCGATCAACCCGAAGCTCAGAAAGATCATGGCCAGCCAGAACGTCAGCGTTTTGAAGAATGGCTGCGAGATCGAACTATGCGCTTCCTCGATCAGTTTCCAGCGCGCATCGACGACCCGCCGGTATTGCATCAGCGCATCATCGAGCGCGCGTTGCTGCAGCGAATCGTGCGCGCGCAGTTCGCGCAACTGCCGGCCCACCGAGGTCAGCATGCCGCCGAGCCGCACGTTTTCGAGTTTCTCCGGCGTGTCGGGCGGTCCGAGGTCGCGCGGATAGTTGCCGCTCGGCGCCGGCTCCCTCGGCCACGTCGACGCGATCGCCGCCGCCGTGTACTGACTGAGCAGACGCCGCGATTCGTTGGCGCCGTCACCGAGTTCGCGCAACGTCGCGTCGAATTCGATCAGCTTGGCCGCGTAGCTGCGCAGATCGTTGGATGCGGTATCGAAGCTCGACTTCGCCGAAGCGGTCATCAGGCCGAGCACCAGCGCGGCGAACGTGACGAGCATGCCGATCACCAGCTGGACCAGCTGCACGGTCTCGTGCGCCTTGTGTTCCTCGGGCAGAAGCGGCCGCACGGCGACACCGAAGCCGGTGGCGAGCAGCAACAGCGCGAACACGAGGATGGCCGAACCGACTTCCGACATCACAGCACTCCGAAGAAGAAACGCGCTTCGACACTTTATTGATTTAGCGCAACCGGTGCGCGCGATCAACCATAAAGTTTTCGGTCGATAAGCCGTTTTCCGCAATGTGGTGTTTGCTTAAATTTCAATCAAGGTTGCGGGCTTCGCCGCACGGGCGAAGGGGCAGCATGCGTGGCCGGTACGAAAGGATCGGCCAGGCGCCGGAGGGAGATCAGTTCGATGTTGAAAAATCTGTCGATTCGTAACAGCCTTAGCCTGATGATCGTGAGCTTTGCCGTCGTGCTGCTGCTCGGCGCTGCCGCGGGGCTGTTGTCGCTGCGCGCGGCCAACTCGTCGCTGCAGCAGATGTACACGGTCGACACCCCCGCCGTCGCTGATCTGGAAGGCAGCGCCGGCCAGTTGCTGCGTTTGCGTCTCGCGCTCGCGACCTATGCGTCGCTCGCCGCGCTCAACGACCACGACGGCGCGGCCGCGGTGCTCAAGCGCTTCGCTCAGTATCGGCAGGCATCCGACGAGCGGCTTGCCCACTATGTCGGCCGCGCGAGCGCGGACGCCGACGAACAGCGTCTGATCGCGGACATGCAGCAACGCCGCGACACGTTCCTGCGCGAAGGCGTGGACCCGGCGCTCGCCGCGCTCAAGTCGGGCGACACCAACGCGTTCAACGAAGTGCAGGCGCACAAGCTGCCGTCGCTGTACAGCGCCTATGAAAAGGCGATGCTCGCGCTCGAAAAGCTGCAGCTCGATCACGCCGCGCAACGCTATCAGCACGCGCAGGACCTGTTTTACATGATCTGTATCGCGGTGGCGATCGGCATGGCGCTGTCGCTCGTCGGCGGCTGGCTGTGCCGCGCGCTGCTGGTGCGCGCGATCGTCCGTCCGGTCGATGCGACGATCGTGCAGTTCCAGCGCATCGCGAACGGCGATCTGACCGGCCGCATCGAGTTGGGCGGCGACAACGAAATGGGCCGGCTCGCGGCCGCGCTGCGCAAGATGCAGGAGTCGCTGATCGCGACCGTGAACGCGGTGCATCAGGGCACCGAATCGATCGATACGGGCGTCAGCGAAATCGCGGCCGGCAACACGGATCTGTCGCAGCGCACCGAGGAGCAGGCCGCCTCGCTGGAGGAAACCGCGGCGAGCATCGAGCAGTTGACTTCGACGGTCAAGCAGACCGCGGACAACGCGAAGCAGGCAAGCGCGCTCGCGCAGGGTGCATCGACGCTGGCCGCACAGGGCGGCGAGCTGACCGGGCAGGTGGTCGGCACGATGCACGGCATCGTCGCCGATTCGCGGCAGATTGCCGATATCGTCGGCGTGATCGAGGGGATCGCGTTCCAGACCAATATCCTCGCGCTGAATGCCGCGGTCGAGGCGGCGCGCGCGGGCGAGCAGGGACGCGGCTTCGCGGTGGTCGCGAGCGAGGTGCGCTCGCTCGCGCAGCGTAGCGCGGCGGCGGCCAGGGAGATCAAGGGCTTGATCGACGCATCGACCGCGCGGGTGCGGGAGGGTTCGGAACTGGTCGAGCGCTCCGGCACGACGATGACCGAAATCGTCGACGCGATCGCGCGCGTGAGTTCGATCATGGGCGAGATTGCGGCAGCGGCGATCGAGCAGAGCACCGGCATCGATCAGGTCAATCTGGCGGTCGCGCAAATGGACGAGGTCACACAGCAGAACGCGGCACTCGTCGAGCAGGCCGCCGCCGCGGCGAGTTCGCTGGAAGAGCAGGCGCGGAGCCTGTCGGCGGCGGTGGCGGTGTTTCAGACGGGCGGCGGAGCGCGGGCGCCGGCGGCTTCGGCGGCTGGCAGGAAGGTGGCGAGCGGTGCCGCCGAGCCGAAGCCCGAGGGCGACTTCGCGGCGGCGTAAAAGGTGTAACGCGTGTGTGGCGCGTGTAGCGCGTGTAGCGCGCGGCGCGGCGTGGCGTGGCGCGAGCCTCCGCGCCGAACGGCCGCTCATCAGCGCATCACGACGCGCTGCGTCGTCGCGGCCCGAGCCCGGGCACCGCGCTACTGCATCGCCGCGTAATACCTGGCCAGGCTATCTATCTCTTCCGGCGTCATCTGCCGCGCGACATTGCGCATCTGTTCATTGATGTCGTTATGCCGCTCGCCCGACGCGAACGCGCGCAGTTGCGCCGCCAGGTACACCGACGACTGTCCGCCGAGCCATGGCGCCGCGCCCTTGCGATCGAGTTCGCCGTGACAGGCCGCGCACGGCGCGATATTGCGCCGTGGATCGCCCTGCATCGCGAGCCTGACCACGGTCGCATCCGGCCCGGCGCCGGCCGGCGTTTTCCCGGCGGCCGGTGCGCGCGCGAGCGACGCATAGTAGGCCGCCAGATCGTGCAGATCCTGCTCGCTGCGTTCCGCGATGATCGCCTGCATCACCGCGCTGACCCGCTGACCGTTCTGGTAGTCGCGCAATTCCTTGTAGACCACGTCCTCGTATTGACCGGCGAGCGCGGGCGCCGTGATCTGCACGGCCCCGGACACACCGTGGCACATCGAGCAATGCTGCGTCGCGATGGTCGCCCCCCGGCCGATCGCACCCATGACCGGATGAACCCAGCCCGAAGGCGGCAACACGACCACGTCGCTCGGCACGTGGCTCGCGGTGCTGCCGCTGTACCAGTTCGACGGCACGCCGGCCGCGCCGCAGATCCGCGCCCACAGGCTGCGATCGCCGAACGCGCTGCTCGCCGACGGCAGCCAGATAAAGCCGATCAGGATCGCGACGATCGCGATCGCGAGCGTGCCGCCGACGCTCCAGACGAACCATGGATTGCGCAGCGTGAACAGGCGTTCGTTCATCGCTGTGCTCCGATCACGACCGCCGGCACGGAAGTCTGCGGCAGGCGCAGCAACTGCACGATCGGCACGCTGTAGTTGACGACCGTCAGGCCGATCATCAGCCCGACCCATAGTCCGAAGCTGTTGAGCGCGACCGGCACGCGCACGACCGGCTGCGCGGCGCTCGCGAAACGGAACGCCGGCGGCTCCGTGAGCGGCCCGAATTGCGACTTCACCAGGATATAGAAGAACAGCAGCCCCGACGTCACGAGGATCAGGCCGCCGACCGCCGATACGCCGACCCAGAACGCCTGCCCCTGGACGCCCGCCATCGTGTAGTCGTAATACGCCATGCGGCGCGGCGCGCCGAGCAGGCCGACCCAATGCCACGGGATCGTCACGACCATCATGCCGATGAACCACAGCCACAGCTGCGTGCGCACCAGCTTCGCCGACACGATCGCGCGGCCGGTCAGTTGCGGCCACAGCTCGTAGGCGATCGCGAAGTACATGATGACGATCGCGCCGCCGAAGATCAGGTGAAAGTGCCCGGTCACCCACTGCGTGTTGTGCACGGTCGAATTCAACTGATAGCTCATGTTGATGAGGCCGCCCGCGCCGCCGAAGCCGAGCATCACGAACGAGAACGCGACCACCAGCATCATCGGGTTGCGCCACGGCAGCGCGGTGAGCCAGCCGAACGCGCCCTTGCCGCCGCGCAGCCGGCCGGCGATTTCCACCGATGCGCAGATCGTGAACACGGTCAGGAGCGTCGGCACCGACACCATGCCGGTGAACACCGCGTGCACGAACTTGAAGCCGGCGCCGACCTGCGGATCGGCGAACAGATGGTGGATGCCGATCGGCATCGCGAACACGAGGAACAGGATGAACGACACGCGCGCCATCGAGTCGCTGTAGAGCCGGCCGCCGATCGCGCGCGGCACCAGCGTGTAGTACGCGATGTAGGCGGGGAACAGCCAGAAGTAGACGATTGCGTGCAGGGTCCACGAGAACAGCACGCGCGACAGACCGGCATCGATCGTGCGGGTGAAGCCGAACGCGACCGGCAGGATCTGCAACAGGATTTCGAGCGCCGCGCCGACCGCGGTCCAGGCCCATAGATACGCGCCCGCGACGTTCGCGAACATCGCGAGCGGCACCGGCTTGCCGGGGTTCGCGCGCTTCCAGATGCGCAGGTTCACGTGCATCAGCGCAACCCAGATCCACGAGCCGACCACCACCAGCACGACGCCGACGTAGTAGAACGGATTACCGATCATCGGCGGATAGAACGTGTAGAGCACCGACGCCTTGCCGAGCGCGACCGGCACCATCGCCATCACCGCGCCGACCAGCAGCAGGTAGAACGCGGCCCACGCCCATTTGAGACCGACGAGGCGCTGCGCGAGCGCGAGTTCGACGATCGCGTAGCCGAAGGCCATCGCGACCAGCGTGGGCATCACGTAGGCCATCACCGTGCCGTGCGCGGTCACCGAGCGGTAATACAGCTCCGGGTCGCCGACCCATGGTGCGAGCGGACTGCGCACCAGCATCTGCCACGCGCCGAGACACAGCGCGAGCGCGAACGTGATGAAGGCGAGCCAGAAATGCGCGAGAACGAGTCGCTTAGCGTGAAACACAGCTCAGCCTCCGGGTTGGTCGGGCCTGTTCGAAGAAAGCGGCTTTGTCGATCACCTTCACGTGCGCCCACATCGTCTGATGGCCGAAGCCGCAGAACTCGTGGCACGGCATCGTGTGATCGGCGGGATGGTCGAACTGCGTGTTCAGCGTCGAGACATAGCCGGGCACGACCATCGTGTTGATGTTGGTGTCGGTGACGAGCAGGCCGTGCACGACGTCGGCGCTGGTGGTGCGGATCGTGATCGGCGTGTCCGCGGGCACCAGCAGGCACTGCGGCGTGAACGAATACTGCTGCGCGATGAAGCGCACGATCACCGAGCCGTCGGGCTGCACCGCGCTGCCGAGATTGTCTTCGGCGAATTCGCCGGACAGTTGCAGGCGTGACGGATCGATCGTCTCGACGCGCGACGGCGGCATCATCGCCCAATGCACGCCGGAGAACACGATTATCGCGAGCATCAGCACGATCAGCGCGGTGGCGAAGATCGCCCAGCGCCGCTCGGCGCGCAACGCGACCGCGTGGCCGCGATCCGGTTGATGATTCGATTCGGTCGACATTAGTGGATGATCCCGCGCGGCAGAAACGCGAAAAAGTAGAAGCCGAACCAGATCGCCATCACGATCAGCACGGCGGCGCCGGCCACTGCGATCGCGCCGCCCGGGCCGGCCGCGACGACGCGTTCGACTTCATCGTCGCTCGGCGGGGGGGCGCTGTGCGGCTCGTTCGCTTCCATCTCGATAGCTCTCCTGTGCGGCGCTTCAGTACGGCGCTTCGGTGCGGCGGTTCGGTGCGGCAACGCAGCGGCCGCGCGTCAGTGCAGCGGCGCCTTGCGCAACTCGTTGACCTCGCGGGCCGTCACCGGCAGCCCGTGATTGCCCCACGCGGTGCGGATAAAGGTGACGACGGCGGCCGCCTCCGCATCGCTCAGCTCCTGACCGAACGGCGGCATCCCGAACGGCTGCGGATTGCGCTTCGTGCCCGGCGGAAAACCGCCGTTCAGCACGATGCGGATCGGATTGACGGCCGAATTCATTTCGATCGACTGATTGCCCGCGAGCGGCGGATAGTGGGGCAGTTGGCCTTCGCCGTTCGCGCCGTGACAGATCGCGCATTTGTCCGCGTAGATCTGCTTGCCGAGCGCGAGCACCTGCGGATCGGGCGTCGCGCTCGGGCCGCTCTTGCGGCCGTGTTGATCGGGCAGCGACTTCAGATAGACGGCCATCGCGCGGATATCTTCGTCGCTCAGATACTGCAGGCTGTGATAGGTGACCTCGGCCATCGGACCATAGACGGCGCCGCGATCCGAAATGCCGGCTTGCAGCAGATCGACGATGTCCTTGATGCTCCAGTCGCCGAGGCCGCCGTCCTTGTCGGACGTGAGCGACGGCGCGTACCAGTTCTGCACCGGAATCAGCCCGCCCGCGAACTGCTCGCGCGGCGACGAGCCGCCCAGCGCGTTGATGCGCGTATGGCACATCGTGCAGTGGCCGAGCCCTTCGACCAGATACGCGCCGCGATTCCATTCGACCGATCTGGCCGGATCGGGCTTGAACTCGCCCTCGTGGAAATACAGCGTGCGCCAGCCGTACAGCAGGTCGCGCTGGTTGAACGGGAAGCGCAGCGTGTGCTTGCGGTTCGGCTGACGCACCGGTTCGACCGTGCGCAGGAACGCGAAGATCGCGTCCGAGTCCTCGCGCGTGACCTTCGTGTACTGGGCGATCGGCATCGCCGGATAGATCAGCGCGCCGTCCGGTTTGCGGCCGGTGCGCATCATCCTGAAGAACGCTTCCTCGCTCCACGTGCCGATCCCGTACTGCGGGTCGGGCGTGATGTTCGGCGAATAGAGCGTGCCGAACGGCGTTTCCATCGCGAGGCCGCCAGCGAACAGCTTGCCGCGCGGCGCGGTGTGGCACGCGATGCAGTCGCCCGCGCGCGCGAGGTATTCGCCGCGTTTGACGATGTCGGGGCGGGTGTCGGCGTCGGTGTCGGTGTCGGTGTCGGTGTCGGTGGGCGCGGTGGTCTGCGCGGCGGCCGGCGTGGTCGTGGCGGCCGCGGCGGCGTGCGCGCCGCCGATCAGCGGGGCATGCAGCAGTTGCGCGAGCACGATGCCGCCGATGGCGAACGCTCGCGACCAACTCATTGAGCAAAGTGTCGGCTTCATTGCGGTTGGCTCCCGCAAGCGAGCGGCAACCGTCCGGCGGGGGCCGGCGCGGGCCGTGGGTCGGCGGGGCGCGGCTGGCGCGCGAGCCAGTTCGATACCGCGGTGATGTCGTTGTCGTTCAGTTTGAGCGCGATCGTGCGCATGCAGTCGGGCGCGAGCGCGTGACGGGTGCCCGAGCGCCAGGTACCCATCTGTCCGGCGATATAGCTCGCGTGCAGCCCGAGCAGGCCCGGGATGCCCGGTTCGGTACCGGTCATGCGCGCGCCGTGGCAGGCCACGCACGCCGGTATGCCGCGCGCCGGATCGCCGCGCATCACGAGCCGTTCGCCGGCGGCGAGCAGCTTCGGCGGCAAATCGGCGTGGCCGGATTCGGGATACGGCGGCTGCAGGTCGGCGAAGTACCGGGCGATCTGGCGCAGATAGTCGTCGGGCAGGAACGCGAGCAGATAACCCATCGGCGGATAGGTGCGGCCGCCGTCGCGAAATGCGCTCAACTGGTTGAACAGATACTCGGCCGGTTTGCCGGCGATGCGCGGAAAGTAGTCGTTGTTGCGGCCCTGGCCTTGCACGCCGTGACACGACGTGCACGCGCGCACGCGTTCGTCCATGGCCGGCGGCATCGTGGCGGGCGCGGCGGCTGCCGCGCCGGTTGCCGCGCATGCGACGCCGCCGCACAGCACGCGCAGCGCCAGCAGCACGAACAGAACCAAAGATCCGATAATTCTGCGATGCACGCGGGGCCTCGTTGGGGAACGTGCTTCTGTCGATTTATTTTTCATGCGTGATGGCGAATTGCATCGCGAATCCGTCGAACGGCGCATGGCGGGTCTACCTGTTTTACTTATAACGGCTGCATTGGCTGTGAACCGTATAACGGACCTCTTGACGCTAACGAAGTATCGAGGAGCAATGATAATTCAATAGTGCATTAAGCGCATGTGATATGCCTGTTCTGTGACGGCGCGCCGCCGTTGCAGCATGCACGGACACGCCGGTGGCGGCTCTCAGGCTGACAGGGAGGGCCGCGGACGACGCATGAATGCACCGCGCGAGCAAGCAGGTCGCAGCAATTTGTCGGACGCGTCAACCGAGGATATCCGACGAAATATCGGACGGCCACCATAGAATTAACTAAAGCGCTTTGCATTTGCTATAGCACAATTTATTGGCGGAAATTGTATTGCGCAATGCGTGTATTTGATTTTTATCAATGCAATTGCAGGCCGTTTCCTGTATGCGAGAGAGCCGCGGTTGCATGTGCACCGCGTACCGGTTATTCGGCCGCCATCCGCGTTATGCGAAAAGCCGCGTCAATGCCGCGCGCGCATTGCTGACGAGTTCGGTTTCGCCGGGCCGGCCGGGCAGCAGATGAAACTCGATGGCCGGCAGCGCGGGCAAACCGATATTGGCCGCGCACGCGATCACGCCGCCTCCCAACGACGATTCGTTCAGACACGAAATGCCGAGCCCCGCCTTCAGCGCGAGTTGCAGGCCGGCTACGCCCGATGCCGAATGCGACACGACGTACGACACCTTGTGTTCGTCGAGCAGCCTGACGACGAAGCGCTGCAACTGGCACGTCTGCGGCAGCAGCACCAGTTGATATGGCGCGCTCGGGCGCGGCGCGGCATCGGCGGCGCTGGCCCACAGCAGCTTTTCGCGGCGCACCGCGGTGCCGGCCGCGCCCGTGCCGTTGCCGGCGGCGCCGCGCCCGCGTGCCGGCGCGGTGACGAGCCGCGCCGACAGGCCGATGTCGAACGACGCGTGATCGTCCGCGCCGCTGTCGATCGTCGCGCTCGGCATGACGGTCACATGCAGCTTCAGACGCGGGTGCTGCTCCGAGAACGTTTTCAGAATGCGCGCGATGTCATGCGGGCGGTAATAGTCGGTGATCGCGATGCGCAGTTCACCGTCGAGCGAGCGGCCTTGCAGGTCGTCGAATGCCGCTTCGCTCATTGCGATGATGCGCCGCGCATGATCGAGCAGGCGTTCGCCGGCGGGCGTCGGGTTCACGCCCTGCCGGCCGCGCACGAACAGCGGCTGGCCGGCGCGCTCCTCCAGCTTCTTCAACTGCTCGCTCACCGACGACTGCGACAGAAATACCCGCTCCGCGCCCGCCGACACGCTGCCCGATTCGGCGACGGCGACGAAAGTGCGCAACTGCGTGAGGTCGAAACCACGCTGGCTCATGATTCGGATTTTCCGATGGGAGTGATCTGAAATTCCGGCTTTTCCGATGAAAGGCCCAGCCGTAGCATACCTCCAGAATCTTTACGGAGGGTGTGATGGAAAACGGCTCGATGACGCCGCCGCGCGGCGCGAAGCATCGCTGGAAGGTGCTCGGGGTGGGCTTTGCGGCCAACGCGAGCTTTTCGGCCGCGTTCTCGGGCATTCCGACGACCGCCGTGTTTCTGCGCTCGGGCTATCACCTGGGTAACGACGGACTCGGCCTCGTGCTCGGGATGCTCGGCCTCGGCATCGCGCTCAGCGAATTGCCGTGGGGGCTGCTGACCGATCGCTGGGGCGATCGCCGCGTGCTGCTGCTCGGCTTGCTATCGACGGCGGCCGCGCTCGCCGGCCTCGCGCTGTTCGTATCGCCGGGCGGCGCGCATGTGCCCGGCGTCACATTGCTCGCGCTCGGTTTGCTGCTGGTCGGTTTGCTCGGCGGCAGCGTCAACGGCTCGAGCGGCCGCGCGGTGATGGCGTGGTTCCGCGAGGGCGAGCGCGGTCTCGCGATGAGCATCCGGCAGACGGCGGTGCCGGCGGGCGGCGGCCTCGGCGCGCTGGTGCTGCCGGTGCTCGCGTCGCGCTCCGGTTTTGCGAGCGCGTATGCGGTGCTCGCGCTGGCGTGCGCGACGACCGCGCTGTTTGCGTGGCGCTGGCTGCACGAGCCCACGCATGCGGATGAGGTGGTGAGCGCGCAACGCGCGGCGGGTGTCGGCGGGGCGGGTGGGGTGAATTGTGCAAGCGGTTTGAACGGTGCGAGCGGTGCGAACGGTGCGAACGGTGCGAGCGGTGCGAATGGGGCGAATGGTTTGAACGTTGCGAACGGCGCGGCGGCCGTCAAAGGTGCCGACGGCACGCGCGCCACGCTTCAGCAAAGGCCGGTCGGCAGCATACCGGCCGTAACCGTTTCGCCGTTGCGCGACCTGCGCATCTGGCGCGTCGCGCTCGGCGCGGGCGCGTTGTGCATGCCGCAGATCGCGGTCATCACGTTCGGCACCGTATTTCTGCACGACCTCAGCCGTGCCGGCGTGCTCGCGATCAGCGCGACGATGGCGGCGGTGCAGACGGGCGCCGCTATCGCGCGAGTCTGCAGCGGCGCGTGGACCGACCGGCGCGGCAATCGCCGCGCGTACATGCGGGCGTGCAGTCTGCTGACCGCCGTGCTGTTCGCGCTGCTCGCGCTCGCGACGGGTCTCGCCGGCATCCACCACGCGGCGCTCGCGGTGCTGTTCGCGCCGCTGATCGTGCTCGGCGGCGTCAGCGCATCGGCCTGGCATGGCGTCGCGTTCACCGAACTCGCGACGCTCGCCGGCACGAACCGCGCCGGCACCGCGCTCGCGATCGGCAATACCTGCGTATTCCTCACGCTGTTCGTGACGCCGCTGGCGATCCCGGCGCTGCTGTCGGTGGGCGCGTGGCCGCTGGTGTGGACGGTGGCGAGCGCATGCGCGTTGATCGTGTGGCCGGTGCTGCCGCGCGCCGCGTCGACGCGGGCGATGCGCGCGGCGCGTGCGTGCGATGCGGCGTGACAGGCGGCATGAGAGGCGGCATGAGAGGCGGCCTGACAGACGGTGATAAGCGGAATGGCCGCTGCATCGGGTCGCCTGTCGGCGTGGCGGGCGATCTTCGTGCTCGTTGCATATCGAAGGTATGAGCGAATGCAAGGCGAATAGCAGTTTTTACGCGGATTCGGAACGTTCCGATTTTTGCGAAGTTGCGAGGGTGATCTGATGGTTGTGTTTGGCACGGCGATTCCCGGCCGGCTGCTGTGAGCCAATCCATAGACCCACCCGCGGCCCCACCCTCTTACAACGGCGATAAAACATCTTGGCGAATCTTCGAATCATTCTGGCCGACGATCATCCGTTCGTTCTGCTCGGCTACAGATCGACGCTGGCAACCTGCGAAGGCGTCACGGTCGTCGGCGACGCGCGCACGCCGGCCGAACTGAACGCGCTATTGCAAGGCACGCGTTGCGACATGCTGATCAGCGATCTGTCGATGCCCGATCATGCCGGTGTCATGGAACACGGCGCAAGCCGCGTGCTGCGCATTCGCCGTGATTGGCCGGCGCTGCGCGTCGTCGTCGCGACCGGGCAAACGAACGCCTCGGTCCTGCGCGAGCTCGTCGCGGACACCGCGCTCAGCGTGTGTGGCAAGGCAGACTCGCTGCACGAACTTCAGCAGGCGATCTTCGAAAGCGCGCGCGGCGCGCGCTATCTGAGCCGCTCCATCGTCGCGCTGCTGGCACAAGCGCAGGCGCGTCACGACGCAGATCGTCCGGTGTCCGCGCCTCATTTGTCGGCGCGGCAAATCGAAATCGTGCGCAGACTGGTGTGGGGCGAATCGATCGCGCAGATCGCGGCGGCCTTCGGCTGTCATCCACGCACGATCAGCCGGCAAAAGCGCGAAGCAATGGCGTGCTGCGGCGTGACCGATAACGCCGGTCTCTTTTCGCGTGTGCGCGCCTGGGGGATCTTCTCCCGCGACCAGGATAACGAGGCATGGGCGACGGCTGATTCGTCTTCCATTTCGGAGCGTTCTTATGTCCTTGGGATAAGAAATCTTCAACCATTGCGCTAGCGTTATCCATACCGAACAAGGTCGAGGGAAATGAAAACATGAGGAGCGCCAGACAATGACCCCCATTGCCGCGGCAGCCACGCCCGTTCGAACGATCATCGCGGACGACCATCCGCTGGTTTTACTGGCTATCGAACATCTGATCGGCAGCTATCCGGGCCTGCAAGTCGTTGGCCGTGCGACCGACGTCACAGAACTGTTTCTGGAAGTCGATCGCAGTCCATGCGACCTGGTACTGATGGATCTCTATATGCCGGGCGGCATCGACGAAAGCGGATTCGGCGCGGTCAGGCAGTTCAAGGCGCGCTATCCGAATGTCGCGCTCGTGATTCTGACCATGGAAACCGAGGCGGCCACGTTGCGTCGGGTGATGTCGCTCGGCGTCAACGGCCTGCTCAGCAAGCGTGACCGCATCGACCTGATTCATGTGGCGGCCGTGATGGCGCTCGCGCATGAGTGCTATGTCGGGCCGGCCGTGCGCACGCTGCTTGCCGAGATGTCGGTGAGCGAGCAGTTCGAGATCGTGCGCTCCGTGCTGTCGCGCCGCGAACTCGAGGTATTCACGCAATACGCGTCCGGGCTCGGTGTCACGCAGATCGCTGAGCGCCTCGGGCGCAGCGTGAAGACGATCAGTGCGCAGAAGTGCATGGCGATGCGCAAGCTCGCGCTCAATAGCGACGCCGAATTGTTCCGTTTCGCGCTGGAGCACGGCGTCGTCACCGACGGCCGTAGCTGGGGCTGGGGCTAGGGCCGCGGGCAGAGCCCTGGTCCGGGCTGCCCAACCCGTTCAGCACGGAGTAAGCGCGCTGGTTAAACAGGCAGCGGTGCGCCGCGCGTACGCGCGGCGGGTCGTACCAATATCGGCATGATCCGGGGGATGCACGTCGAGTGCCCGGCAAGCCGGTCGACAACACAATAAAAAATGTCAAAGAAGATCCACGTCGTCGTGGCCGACGATCACCCCTGCATTCGCGCGGGCGTTAGATATCTGCTGCGCGAGCGGCCGAATATCGAAGTCGTCGGCGAAGCGACGGACATCCTCACACTCGAGCAACTGCTCGATGTGCGCGCATGCGATGTCCTCGTGTCGGACATCGGTATGCCCGGACTCGGCGGCGATGCCAACGCGGTGCCGCTGTTGCGCCGCCTGCTGCGGCGCCGGCCGCATCCGCAGGTCGTCGTGCTGACGATGGTCAGCCGCGCGAACATGCTGTCCGGTCTGCGTAGCATCGGCGTGACCGGCATCGTCGACAAGCGCGACGCCGCCGCGACCCTGATCGACGCGATCGAAGCGGTCGCGGCCGGGCGGATTCATCTGTCGGAACAGGTGCGCGCGGTGCTCGATGAGGCACACCCCAGACCGCCATTGCGGGGCGGTGCGATGAGCGCGCGCGAGTGGGAAGTGTTCCAACTCTATGCGCGCGGCCTCTCGGTGCGCGAGATCGCCGCGCGTCTGCGGCGTAGCGGCAAGACCGTCAGTACACAGAAGCGCAGCGCGATGCGCAAGCTCGGCCTGGAAACCGAGGGAGACCTGATCGACTACGCGAACCAGATCGGACTGATATGACGGGGGTCTCCTCGTTGAATGCCGGCGATTAAAGAGATCAGTTATCTAGGAGTTTTCTGATTGGCGTGACTCGGAGTGCACTCAATAATCTGCCGTTGACCTCGGCCTGGTCGATGCTCGTCTCGCATCGCGGCCGGTCTGGTCATTTCGGATGGGAGCATCGATGGTCACGCTGGGTAAGCGATTGTGGAGTGAGGGCGTGGGCACCGCGTGGCTGGTGTTCGTCGGGTGCGGCAGCGTCGTGCTGGATACGTCCGGGGTGCTGCAGGGCAGTAGCGCGCTGGAAATGTCGTTGGCGTTCGGCCTTGCTTTCGCCACCGCGAGCTACGCGTTCGGCAAGACCTCGGGCGCGCATTTCAATCCCGCCGTCACCATCGGCTTCACGGTCGCGCAGCGCTTTCCGGTCAGAGACCTGTTGCCGTACATCGCCGCCCAGATCGTGGGGGCCACGCTCGCCGCCGCATTTCTGGCCTATATCGCGAGCGCTCGGCCCGGCTTCGAACTCGGTGCGAGCAATTTTGCCGCGAACGGCTTCGGCGCCCATTCGCCGGCCGACTATCCGTTGCACTGCGCGCTCGTCGTCGAATTCGCGTTGTCCTTCGTGTTCGTCATTGCATGCCTGCTGGTCGCCAACCGGAAGGAGATCGCACCGGCTGCGCCGCTCGTCACCGGCGCCTGCCTGATGCTTGCGTATCTCGTGTCCATTCCGGTCACCAACGGCGCGATCAATCCGGCCCGTTCCACCGCGCAGGCGCTCTTTGTCGGCAACTGGGCGTTAGACCAGCTGTGGCTGTTCTGGGCCGCGCCGTTCTCGGGCGCGCTGCTGGCCGGCGTGGTGTTTTCCTTCCTGAATGGCCACGCCGATCCGTGCACGTCGTTGGGCGACGAACGGGGCAATATCGGGTGAGCTCATTGTCGCTGGCCGCTTTTCTTCATCGTGTTGTAGTCACGCGCGGGTTGCGATGCGTGCTGCAAGGTCTGCTCGCATCGATCCTGTTGGCACTGGCGTATGTGACCAGCGCGGCCGGAGCGTCTGAGCGCGCACAGCATGAGCGCGCGGCGTCCGCCGCGTCGGCCGCGTCGGCTGTATCCGCCGGTTCTTCCATTGCTTTTCCCCGCAAACTCACCGTCGGCATGCTCGCGGACGGCTGGCCGCCGTTCGACGTCGCGCGCGACGGACATGTGGCCGAAGTGAGCGGCATGAGCGGCGATCTGCTGCGCGCGCTCGTGGGGCCGGATGTCGTCATCGGCATGAAGACTTTTCCCGATATGACGCAGTTGCTCGCGGCGGCGTGCGCGGGGCAGGTCGACGTGCTGATGAGCATTGCTCGCACCCCCGAGCGCGAGCGTTGTGTCAGCTTCACCGCGCCGTATTTCCGCGCGTTCGCATCGGCTGTCGTGCGCCGCGACGATCACCGTTACGCGAACCTCGCCGGCCTCGCGACAGCGCGTATTGCGATAGAACGTGGCTTCGCGCGCGAGCGGCTGTTACGCGAAGGCTTTCCGCGCGCCGCTATCGTCGCGTTTGCGACCACGCGCGAAGCGCTGGCGGCCGTTCTGCACGGCGACGCCGACGCGTACATCGGCTTCTCGCCGGTCGTGCATGCCGAGCTGGCCAGCGCAGCGTTTCACGGCCTGCGCGTTGCGTTCGAGCCGGGCGGCAAGGCTCTGGATCTCCGCTTCGGCGTGCCGCTCGCGCGAGTCGGATTACGAGATCAACTGAATCGCGCGCTGACGTCGTTAAATCCCGCCGACGCCGCGGCGATCCGCGCGCGCTGGCTTGCCGGCAATTTCGGCTCGCCGGCCAACCTGGCCAACCCGGCCGCATCCGGATTGACGCTGACGCCGCAGGAAAAGAGCTGGCTTCGTTCGCTGCCGCCGCTGCAAGCCGGTTTCGCGAGCGACTGGCCGCCGTTCAGCTATGTCGATGATTCAGGCCGCCCGGCCGGGCTGACCGCCGACTACCTCGCTTATCTGAGCAGTACGCTTGGTGTCGTGTTCACCCGTGGGCGCGCGGCCGACTGGGCCGCCACCGTCGAAGCGTTCCGGCGTGGCGAGATCGCGATCCTTTCCACGATGTCCAGCCAGGGCCTGCCTGTCGAGGGCGCTGCATATAGCCGTGCGTACGAACGCGATCCGATGGTGGTGGTCGGCCGCGCCGGCACACCGGCCGCGTGCCCGTTCGGCCGTTTCGCGGCATGCAGGGTGATCGTTCCCGCGCATCTCGCGGGCGCCATCCCGGTCGCGTTCGAAGGCGTGCCGGCCGGTGACATCGCGCTTGCGCCGAGCCTCGCCGCCGGGCTGCAAATGGTCGCGAACGGTGAGGCCGACGTTCTGGCGGGCAGCGCGGCCGCGATCGATGCGCAGTTGCGCCGGCACTATGCGGGCGTGCTCAAGGTGGTGGGCACGCTCGGCGAAGCCAACTCGCTGCACTTCGCGGTGCGGGAGGATCTGAGCCCACTCGCCGGGTTGATCGACCGCGCGTTACAGGCGATGCCCGCGGCCGAAAAGCAGCGCATCCGCCAAAAGTGGCCGAGTCCTCTCGCACCGAACGAGCAAGCCTGGAGCGTGAGCGCGCTGCATCTGCTGCCGCTGCTGATCGGCATCGGCGTCGTGCTGCTGGTCACGTTGCGCGCGTACGTGCTGCTGCAACGCGAAGTCAGGCTGCGCAAGCGGACCGAGCGCGAACTCGCGCTGCAGCTGAATTTCCAGCAGACGATGATGAAGACGGTCCCTTATCCGCTGGTCGCAAAAGATCTGGACGGGCGCTATATCGCGGTCAACGAGGCGTATGAAAAAGCCTGCGGGATGAGCCGCGACGCGGTGCTCGGCCGCACCACGGCCGAAGTCGGCACGTGGGGCGAGGCGAACGGCCGCAAGCTCGACGAGATGACGCGCGAGCTGCTGCGCGGCGGCAGCCTCGCGCAGGTCGAGCTGCAATTCGACGGCGGCGCGGGTGAGCCGCGGCATGGGCTGTTCTGGACGAGGGTCTGTCATGGCGACGATGGGCGGCCGGTTTGCGTGCTCGGCACGATGGTCGACATCACCGACATCCGGCATGCCGAAATGCGTGCGCGCGAAACCGAGCGGCGTCTGTTCGACGTCACGCGCTCGCTGCCGGCCGTGGTGTTCCAGTTGCGCCGCACGGTCGGCGGCGCGTACTCGTTTCCTTATATCGGCGGCGACACCGCGCATCTGCTTGGCGACGGCGGCGTGTCGCCGGGCCAGCGCGCGCGGGTCGACTTCCAGCGCATATCGGAACTGGACCGGGAACTCGTGCTTGCGGAGCTCGAGCGTTCGGCGGCTTGCGAAACCCCGGTACACATGGAGTTTCGGCTCGCAAACACGGTTGCGGCGGTGGTCGGGCGCACAGTCGAAAGCTCGGTCACCGGCACGGAGGAGCAACCCCGGTGGGTGCGCGCGGAACTGGTGCCGCGCCGCGAGGCGGATGGCGGCGTCGTGTGGAGCGGCTACTGGGTCGACGCGAGCGTGGAGCGCGCCCGTTCCGAGGAACTTGCGCGAGCGCGCGACCTCGCCGAAGCGGCTTCGCGCGCGAAAAACAATTTCTTCGCGATGATGAGCCACGAAATCCGTACGCCGATGAACGGCGTGCTGGGCCTCGCCGAAGTGCTCGAACGCACGCCGCTTAGCACCGATCAGAGCGAAATGCTCGGCATGATCCACGAGTCGGCGGGTGCGCTGCTGCAGATCATCGACGATCTGCTCGACTATTCGAAAATCGAGGCCGGGCATCTTACGATCGAAGCCGAGCCGATCGATCTGCGCGAACTCGTCGATAACGCGGTTGGTTTGCTCGCTGGACGCGCACATGAAAACGGGCTGAAGGTACGCGTCGAGATCGCCGCCGAGGTGGCCGCGATGCTACGCGGCGACAGCGTGCGCATACGGCAGATTCTGTTCAACCTGCTCGGCAACGCGATCAAGTTCACCCCGAAGGGCGAGGTGGGTGTGAGCGTGTCGGTCGTCGCGCATCGCGATGCATTACCGGCGCGCGCGCAAGCCGCTGAACAAACGCTGGAAATAACGGTGCACGACACGGGCATCGGCATCGCGCCGGACGTGCAGGCAAGTCTGTTCGAGCCATTCGCGCAAGCCGAAGCGTCCACCACGCGGCGCTTCGGCGGCACGGGTCTCGGTCTGACCATCTGCCGCAAGCTGATCGAACTGATGAACGGCGCGCTCACGCTGTGCAGCGAGCCCGGTTGCGGCACGCGCATGACCATGCGTCTCACGATGCCGGTCGTCGCGCAGCATTATTCGGTCGACGCGCTGCGCGGCAAGCGCGGCGTCGTGATCGCGAGCGACCCGCGCATCGCGCGTGCCTTGACACACTTCGGCGCGGCGCTCGGAATCGAATTGCGCGCGCTCGCGCCTGTCGGGCCCGAGACATTCGCGGCGCCCGAAGTCCTTGCGCCGCGCGAGCGCGTCATGCTGGCCGGCGTGGAGCTGCTGTTTATCGGCGAAGACGTCGCGTTGCCCGAGCATATCGGTGCGAACGCGCGCATTGTTACGCTAACCGAAAAATCGAAACCGACGGGCTACCGCGTGCTCCGCGACGCGGTGCGCGTCAGCGTCAACCCGATTTCGTGGCGCGGCCTCGGTGCCGCGTGCACGGCCGCGATGACGGATCTGGCTCCAACGCCACCGCGTGCGCCCGAGCGCGGCGCGACGGCGCCGGACCGCGAGCACGAGATCGCGAGCGGGCGGTTGATCCTCGTCGCCGAAGATCATCCGGTGAACCAGGAACTGATCCGCCACCAACTCGCGCTGCTCGGTTTCGCGTGCGACGTCGTGGATGACGGCGCCGAAGCGCTCGCGGCGCTCGAACGTACGCGCTACGGCTGTCTGATCACGGACTGTCATATGCCGAACCTGTCCGGCTACGAACTGGCCCGGCGCATCCGCGAAGCCGAGGCCGAGCCGGGGCGAAGCGGCGCGCATCGTCTGCCGATTCTCGGCATCACGGCGAACACCGTACCCGACGACCTCATCCTGTGCCGCGAAGCCGGTATGGACGACACCCTGATCAAGCCGACCCGGCTTGCGACGTTGCGCGACCATCTGAGCCGCTGGTTCGGCAGCGAGTTCGGCACTGAGTGCGGCTCGCAGACCGCGCCCGCGGAAACGCCCGGCTACGCGTCACCTGCGCTGGCCGTCGCGGACTCAGCGGTTCGGCAAACCGGCGCGAAGCCGTTCGTGCCGGTCGATCTTGCTCATATGACGCAATTGTGGGGAAGCGAATCGACGGTGAAGGCGCTGCTCGACTCGTTCGTGTCGTCGATGCGCGACGATATGCGGTCATTGGCGTCATTGCTCGAACACGTCGAAATCGCGCGCATGCTCGAATGGCAGCACCGGGCGGTGGGCGCGGCGAACGTGCTGCAGTATCCGCCGCTCGTTCATGTGCTGGAAGAGTACCGCCGGCAGATCGTCGCGACGGCGCCCGAGCGGTTGCGCGACGAAGGGCTCGCGCTGATTCAGAAATGCGTGGCGATGCTCGATGGCATCGAACGACAGGCCGTGTTGCTCGCGTAGTCTGCCGGATGGCCCGGCACAAAATGACAGCGTTTAGCGCGCGATCCGAACTCACGTCGAACGCGCTTCAAGCGCACTTCAAGCGCACTTCAAACGCGATCCGAAGAATTTGGGCGAAAAAAAACGCGGCCGAAGCCGCGTTGAAGATTTGGAGACGTCCTTCGATGAAGGAGTCACTTCTCGCAGGCAGAAGCATAGCTGTAATCACCTGATTTATTCATTACAAATTGCGCAATTAAATGTTTGCTCAAATCGATCAAAGCGGTTCCATCGCTCGTTCGAGTCTGTATTTCAGATTTATTTTCACCAATGCGTCGTACAGTGCGCGCGTCGCGCGGCCACGAAAACCCGCGAAATTGATCGCCGGTACGGTCGGCGCGTCGTCGCCGAGGCAGTCCGCACGGCCGCCACCGGGTCCGGACGATTTGCACTAGTATGTGGAAGCTTCGTGCGGCGGATGTGACGCCGCGGCGGCGCGTCAAAGTCCGGAGAAGACCATGATTAGGCTGCGAAAACTGAATCTGGCCGTGATGTTGTGGGCGCTTGCGTCCGGCGTCGCATTCGCCGATACGGTGGCGTTGAAGGCCGATCTCGAGCCATCGAGCGAAGTGCCGCCGCGGGTGAGCCAAGGGCACGGCATGTTGAATGCGACCTTCGATACGTCGACCCAATCGCTGCAATGGACGGCCACCTATGAAAATCTGAGCGGGCCGGCTACCGCCGCGCATTTTCACGGCCCCGCGCCGGTCGGCCAGAACGCCAAGGTCCAGGTGCCGATCCAGAAGAACGCGCTGGCGAGCCCGATCAAAGGGACGGCGAAGCTGACCGAACAGCAGGTCACCGATCTGATGGCCGGGCAGTGGTACTTCAACATCCATACCGCGCAGAATCCGATGGGCGAGATTCGCGGCCAGGTTTTGCCGGCGAACTAGCGGACCACGCGCGGACTGTGGGGCGCTGAGCGCCGGGCTGCGAGCGAGATTGGCACGCCAAACCGCCGCGCCAAACCGACCAGCCAAACCAGCGACCGCCCCCATGCCCCCAACCCACTGATCCCAAGCGAACGACAACATCCACCCGCCCCACCCTCGGCGATTAGACCCCATCATCCGCCGTCGCCCCGACCAACGCACGCGGCACGCAGCACGCACAGCACGTACCATGACCGGACATCCATCAAGGAGCACGTGCCGATGAGCTGGCAAAGCGCACTCGCATGCTGGTATTTGCGCAGGCATTTCCGGCCGGAAACCCTCAAGCCGCATATCGATGTCGAACGGGCGCGCGCGCTGACTTCGAAGCGCGTGTGGTCGCCGCGCGTGCCGTCCGGCTGGCGTCTGCGCGAAACGTACGGCGCCGGCGACGCGCCGTTGCGCGGCGAATGGCTGGAACCGGCGAGCGCGGAGCCGGACGGCGGATCGATCACCGGCGCGACACCGACGGTGCTTTATTTCCACGGCGGCGGCTATTACTTCTGCTCGCCGCGCACGCATCGTTCGCTGACTTTCGCGCTCGCGCCGCGCGCGAACGCGCGGCTCTTTTCCCTCGACTATCGCCTCGCGCCCGAGCATCGCTTTCCGGCCGCGCTCGATGACGCGGCCGCCGCCTATCGCCAGTTGCTCGCGCTCGGCGTCGCGGCCAGCTCGATCGTAATTGCCGGCGATTCAGCCGGCGGCGGCCTTGCGCTCGCGACGCTGGTCGCGTTGCGCGACACCGGCGCGCCGATGCCGGCGGGCGGTCTGCTGTTCTCGCCATGGACCGATCTCGCGACGACCGGCGCGAGCCTGCGCAGCAACGATAGTGCCGATCCGATGTTCTGCGGCGCGGCGCTCGAGCGGGCCGCCAAGGTTTATCTCGGCGACGCGCCGGCCACGCATCCGTACGCGTCGCCGGTCTACGCGGACCTGCGCGGACTGCCGCCGCTCTTCATGATGGCGGGCAGCACCGAAGTGCTGCTCGACGATACGCGCCGCATTGCCGACAACGCACGCGCGGCGGGCGTCGAGTGTGAATGCGAGGTGTGGCAAAAACTGCCGCATGTGTGGCCGATGTTCGCGCCGTTCATGCCGGAAGCGAATCGCGCGCTCGACCGCGCGGCCGCATTCGCGCGGCGTGCGACGAGCCGCGCCGCGCTTGCCGCTCAGGCCTCGGGCGTGACGTCGAGCGTCTGATAGGCGGCTTCGATCGCGGCCTGCCCGTACTGCCGCTCGAGCCGCCGCACCGTGAAGTGCCCGTGCGCGACCTGCTGGAAGTGATCGATAAAGACCGTATTGACCATCGCACCGAGCACCGCGCCGATCGCCGGGATCGATTTCGCGGCGATCTGCTCGCTGACCTGCACCGAAAAGCGCGCGGCGATCGCGTTGAGCAGGCGCAGCAGCGCCGCCGAGCCGTGCGCGGTGAAGCCCTTGCTGGCAATTTCCGATGACGCTTTCGACACCGCCTGCGCGAGCGCGCCGCGCATGAAGAAATAGCCGAGATCGGCGTCGTCGTCCTCGCTCGATGTGCCGCCCATGCCGAGCACGGTCAGGCATTGCAGCTGCGTTTCGATCGAAGTCAGGTCCTCGCCCTCGCTGCGCGCGATATCGCAGATCGAGCGGAACATCAGCGTGGTCGTGACCGGCAGTTCGACCGGCAACGCGAGCAGTCCGAACGCGCCGCCGGCCGCACCGGTGGTCGCCACCGCGAACTTGTGCAGCAGGTTATTCGGCTTGTCGGGGGCGAGCAGCTTTGCGTCGTCGCGCCGGCCGAGCGTGCGCAGCGCGATCGACAGGCATTTGCGCAGCGCCGCCTGGGTTGCATCGGCGACCTTTTCGTTGGCGAATGCGGGAATGCGCGACAACAGCTTTTCGATCGGTGCGCCGACGATGCTCGCGAGCTTCATCGCGAGCGCGGGGCTTTCGAGCTGATGTTTCGCGCGCCGCAGCGCGTTCAGGTCCTGGTCGGACAAAGATGGTGCTGCGAGCGAACTCGGCTGCATGAGCCTCCCTGCTGTCGTCGTGGTTTGAGCGCTGGCGCTCAGTGTACCGGCGCGCACTAATGCGTCGGAGCGTGCGGTTTAGAGCCCCGCGTCGTGGTATGATTCCAAATCTTTTGACGAGTCAACTTTTGCTTCATCAAAAAAATGGCTGTTCATACTGCGGCCCACCATTCGAGTGGGCAAGTTTTACCCTTCCGTGAATCCCTGCTGGCGATGCTCGGCGTTTCATTCGTCGCGATGCTGGTCGCGCTCGATCAGACCGTGGTCGGCACCGCGCTGCCCACCATCGTGTCGGAACTCCGCGGCTTCGAACTGTATGCGTGGGTCGCGACTTCCTATCTGCTGACCTCGGTGATCACCGTGCCGATCTTCGGCCGGCTCGGCGACTATTACGGACGCAAGCCGTTCGTGATCGCGTCGATCGTCGTGTTCACCGGCGCGTCGGTGCTGTGCGGCGCGGCCAACAGCATGCTGTTTCTGGTGCTCGCGCGCGGTTTGCAGGGCATTGGCGGCGGCATGCTGGTCGGTACCGCGTTCGCCTGTATTCCCGATCTGTTCCCCGATTCCGTCGTGCGTCTGCGCTGGCAGGTGCTGATGAGCTCCGCGTTCGGCATCGCGAATGCGGTCGGGCCGTCGCTCGGCGGCTTTCTCACCCAGTACTACGGCTGGCGCTCGGTGTTCTACGTCAATCTGCCGGTCGGCCTGCTGTCGCTGGTTTTCGTCTGGCGTTTCCTGCCGCATCTGCGGCATGTCGAGCATAGCGGCAAGATGCGGCTCGACTGGCCCGGCGCGGTTCTGATCGCGGTGGCGCTCGGTTCGCTGCAACTGTTCGTCGAATTGCTGCCGAAGCACGGCATCACGCCGGGCGCATTCGCGCTGCTCGCGTTGAGCGTCGCATCGGCGATTTCGTTGTGGAAGTGGGAAAAGCGCTGCCCGACCGCGATTCTGCCGGTCGATATGTTCCGCAACCGCAGCCTCGCCGCGCTGTTCACGCTGGCCGTGCTGGGCGGCTTCACGATGTTCTCGCTGCTGTTCTATGCGCCGCTGCTGTTTCAGGGCGGTTTCGGGATGTCGCCGAAGGAAGCGGGGCTGGTCATCACGCCACTGGTCGTGTTCATGACGATCGGCAGTATCGCCAACGGGCGCATCGTGCCGCGCATAAAAAATCCGAACCTGATGCTGTACATCGGCTTTGCGCTGATGGCGCTGTCATGCCTCGGCGTCGTCGTCGCGACCCGTTCGATGCCGCACTGGGCGCTCACGTCGTTCATGATGCTCGGCGGCGTCGGGCTGGGCTTCGTGATGCCGAATCTGACGATCTTCGCGCAACAGACCGCCGGTCGCGAACACCTCGGGATCGCGACGGCGCTGTTGCAGTCGCTGCGGATGATCGGCGGCATGATCGGCACCGCGCTGACCGGCACGCTCGTCACGCACATGTACCGCAGTGGCGTGCGCGGCGCGCTGGAAAATGCGGATGCGTTGCACTGGTCTGCGGATCTCGGCGATCCGCAGATCCTGATCAACCGGGACGCGCAGACCACGCTCGTCGACCAGTTGACACATGCCGGACACAACGGCGCGATGTTGCTCGAAAGCGCGCGCGAGGCGCTGGTCGGCGCGATTCACCTGGGTCTCGCGATGGCCGCGGTGATCGCCGTCGTGTCGGTATGGCAATGTCGCCGGGTGCCGCCGATCAAGCTGCAGCGCAAGCTCGAACCGGTGATTCACGCCGACTGATTTTAGGACTGGATGTTTGACGGACGGATCATGGAAGAACAGGACCGCGTCGCAGTGATGCAGCAATTCGGCCGCACGTATCGGACGTTTATGTCCGCCTTCGAGGCCTACGTGGGTCATCCGCTGCCGCGTTGGCGCATTCTGCTGGCGTTGCACGACCAGGGCGGCGAGTCGTCGCAGAAACGGCTCGTCGAGCGGCTGCGCGTTGACCCGGGCGCGCTCACGCGGCAACTGAAAGCGCTTGAAGGGATGGGCTGGGTCGCGCGCAGCATGGATATGCGCGACAACCGCGTGACCAATGTGCGCCTGACCGAAGCAGGACGGGCGGCGACCGAGGAAAGTCTGCCGCGCCGCAACGTGTTTTTGCACGACACGATAGCGGGATTGCCGGACGACGCACTGGACGCGCTGTCGAACGCGCTGAAGATACTCGAAGCGCGGATCGGCGAAGTGGCGGCCACCGCGAGCGTCGTCGCGAACGGCGCCGCGGCCTCAGCGCCGGAATCGACGCGCGACGAAGCTGCGCAGCGCGTGTGATTCACATCGCGTGCCGCACGCGTGCCAATCAAAACGGCGGAGAGCCCCATGGCTCCCCGCCGTTTTTTACATCCGACATCCGAGGCAGCTTCAAAAAATAGCGCGGTTCAATCAGAAGAACGTCTCGATGACTTCCTTCACGCGATACTGCGGATCGACGACCAGCACCTGACGCCATTTATCGAACGTCAGGCACGGATGCGAGATGTCGAACGCGATCATGTCGCCCACCTTCAGATCGGCGCCGGGCGGAATCCGCAGATACGCGTGCTGATCCATCAGACCGAAAATCTCCCAGCCCTCGCTCGCGGCGACATCGCGCGGCGCGTCCGTGCCCGGACGATAGTGGCGTGCCGGCTCCGGCATTCCCGCGTCGAACGCGGAGTCGCGCTTACCGAGACCGATGATCGCGCGGTCCGGTTCCGGAATCGACTGCACGTACGCCCACAGTTGCAATGCCGGCAGCAGGCCTTCGCCCATTTTTTTCGCGACCGGATTGCGCTTGAAGATATCCGTCTGCGCCTTGCGATAGATGCCGACGTCGTGCGTCAGATAGCAGCCGGGACGCAGCACGACCTCGACCTTGCCGGATTCGGTGGCCTGCGCGAATTCCTCGGCGACGACGTCGTACCACGCCGAGCCCGCGCCCGACAGCACCGCCGGCGCGCGCGCGAAACGCCCCTGCTCGACGAGCTCGCGCGTCACCGCGACCGCGCCTTGCAGGAATGCGCGCACTTCGTGTTCTTCCTTCAGCACGCCCTCGTACAACTCGACACCCGCGAGCTTCAGCACATCCGGATAGCGCGCGATCGCGGCGAGCACCGCATTGCGCTGGGATTCGTCGCGCACGCCGGTGCGCCCGCCCGGCACGCCGAGTTCGAGCAGCACCTGCAGCGGCTTTTTCACCGACGTGAAAAATTCGCCGAGCTGTTCGACGCCTTCGGCGGAATCGACGAGACAGAAGAATTCGAACTCCGGGTCGCTCAGCAACTCGGCGACGATCATCATGTTGCGGCGGCCCACGAGCTGGTTCGCCATCAGCACGCGCGACACGCCGCCGTGGTAAGCGGCGCGCACCTGATGGGCGGTGGCGAGCGTGATGCCCCACGCGCCGGTTTCGAGCTGGCGGCGGAACAACTGCGGCGCCATCGTGGTCTTGCCATGAGGCGCGAGCTTCACGCCGTATTCGGCGACGAATGCCTGCATCCACTTCAGGTTGTGCTCGACGCGCTCCGCGTACAGCACCGCGGCCGGCAGGCTCACGTCTTCGTCGAGCAGATTCCACTCGAGCCGCGCGGCGTCCTTCAGTTGAACGCTGGCGCCCGGAACATTGCCCAAGCCCTTGCTATAAGGATCAATCGTCGCGCCCTGATAGTTTGTAACTTTCATGTCTCCGTGCTCCATCGTCCGGTTAAATTGCATCTGATTTGACTTTATCATGTTACCGAAAGTACGATGTCCGGAGAAATGTTATTTAATACCACGGCTTTCGCGGTGCTGTCCGATGCGCCGCGCGGCCCCGCCGGGAATGCCCGCAGCCCGCCATGAACCGTAGCGCCGAATCGCTCGCATTCGACATCGTCGCGCGCATCGCCGAATGCGCGCCGGAGTTGCGCTCGGCCGAGCGCAAGGTCGCCGCGCTGATCCTCGACGATCTGACCGGCGCATCGCGCGCGAGCATCGGCGCGCTCGCGCAGCAGGCCGAGGTCAGCATCGCGACGGTCACGCGTTTCGCGAAGGCAGTCGGCTGCCGCGACGTGCGCGAGTTGAAGCTGCGGCTCGCGCAGGCGGCCGCGGTCGGTCAGCGCTTTCTCGAACGCGACGAAGCAGGCGATGCGCCGGAGCCGATTGCAACGCGCGTGTTCGACGAGTTGCAAACCGCGCTTGCGCACAATCATCAGTTGCTGCGCCAGGCGCCGTTGGGCGACGCGGCCGCCGCGTTACGCGCCGCGCGGATGATCTACGTGTTCGGGATGGGCGGCGGCTCGACCGCGCTTGCCGACGAAATGCGCTTCCGGCTGGTGCGTCTCGGCCGGCCGGTTGCGACCTATCAGGACGGACTGTTGCAGCGGATGGTTGCGAGTACCGTGTCGCGCGAGTGCGTGGTGATCGCGTTGTCCACCACGGGCCGCGTGCCCGAGCTGCTGGAAAACTGCCGGATCGCGCGCAGCTACGGCGCGACGGTGATCGCGCTGACCGCGCCCGCGTCGCCTCTGGCGAAGCTCGCCGACTGGGTGATTCCGATCGTCGCGTTCGAAACGGACTTTATTTACAAGCCATCATCGTCCCGTTACGCGATGATGATGGCGCTCGATGTGCTCGTCACCGAACTTGCCGTCAGCCAGGGCGACGAGAGCCGCGAATTGCTGCGCCGCATGAAGCACGCGCTCGACGCGCACCGTGGCGGCGGCGATCGACAACCGTTAGGAGACTGATCCATGCATTCGCACCCCGAAGCCGCCGATACGCTGATCGTCGGCGCGCAACTGTATGACGGCACGGGCGCACCGCCCGTCGAGCGCGACGTGGCGATCCGCGACGGGCGGATCGCCGCGATCGGCAATCTGTCGAACTGGCTCGCCGAAGAAGTGCTCGAGGCCGAGGGCCGCGCGCTTGCGCCGGGTTTCATCGACGTCCACACGCACGACGATACCCACGTGATCCGCGCGCCGCAGATGCTGCCGAAGATCACCCAGGGCGTGACGACGGTGATCGTCGGCAATTGCGGGATCAGTGCGTCGCCGGTGTCGCTGAAAGGCGCGCCGCCCGATCCGATGAATCTGCTCGGCGAGCGCGATGCGTTCCAGTACCCGACCTTCGCCGATTACGTGAACGCGGTGAATGCCGCGCGCCCGGCGGTCAACGTCGGCGCGCTGATCGGCCACACCGCGTTGCGCAACAACCAGATGGACCGGCTCGACCGCGCGGCGAGCGCGCGGGAAATCGAAGGCATGTGCGCGCAACTCGAGGAAGCGCTTGCGCATGGCGCGCTGGGCTTGAGCTCGGGGCTTGCGTACGGTTCGGCGTTCGCCGCGCCGACCGAGGAGGTGATGGCGCTCGCCGAGCCGCTCGCCGCCGCGGGCGCGCTGTACACCACGCATATGCGCACCGAGTTCGACGCGATTCTCGACGCGATGGATGAAGCCTACCGCGTCGGCCGCCATGCGCGCGTGCCGGTCGTGATCTCGCATCTGAAGTGCGCCGGGCCGTCGAACTGGGGCCGCAGCGTCGAGGTGCTGAAGTCGCTCGAAGGCGCGCGCGGCGCGCAGCCGGTCGGTTGCGACTGCTATCCGTACAACCGCAGTTCGTCGACGCTGGATCTGAAGCAGGTGACCGGCGACATCGACATTACGATCACGTGGTCGGAGCCGCATCCGGAGATGGCGGGCAAGCTGATCAAGGAGGTCGCGGCCGAGTGGGGCGTGTCGCAGCAGGAAGCGGGCAAGCGCCTGCAGCCGGCCGGCGCGGTGTACCACAACATGTCAGAGGACGACGTGCGGCGCATCCTGTCGCATCCGGCGACGATGGTCGGCTCCGACGGCCTGCCGAACGATCCGCTGCCGCATCCGCGGCTGTGGGGTGCGTTTCCGCGCGTGCTCGGCCACTATGTGCGCGACGCCGGCTTGCTTCCGCTCGAGGAGGCGGTGCGCAAGATGACGAGCCTGTCCGCGCGCCGCTTCGGTCTCGCGCGGCGCGGCGAGGTGCATGTCGGCTATCACGCGGATCTGGTGCTGTTCGACCCGGCAAAAGTGCTCGATGTCGCGACATTCGACAAGCCGCAACAGGCGGCGGCCGGCATCGACGCGGTATGGGTCAACGGCGTGCTGTCGTATCGCGACGGCGCGGTGACCGGCGAGCGGGCCGGCCGGTTCGTCGCGCGCGGCGCGCCGTCGAAAGGCGATGCGCAGGGCGCGTTCTGATTTTTTCGATCGATTGATGGTGGCACGCGCGGCGAGGGCGCCGCGACATGCCCGATTTTTAAGGAGTGTGACGATGAAGCGATATGGCGTTGAAGGCGGAAAGGGTACGGGCGGTCAGGTGATGCCGTTCGCGCGCGCGGTCGAAGCGGACGGGTGGCTGTTCGTATCGGGCCAGACGCCGATGGAAAACGGCGAGGTGATCAACGGTGGCATCGTCGAGCAATCGCATAAGGCGATCCAGAACGTGTTCGCGATCCTGAAGGAAGCCGGTTATGGTGCCGAGCACGTCGTGCGTTGCGGCGTATGGCTCGACGATCCGCGCGACTTCGCGTCGTTCAACAAGGTGTTCCGCGAGTACTTCGGCGAGAATCCGCCGGCGCGCGCATGCGTGGTGTCGTCGATGGTGATCGACTGCAAGGTCGAGGTGGATTGCGTCGCTTATAAAAAGCCGGCGGCCTGAGCGGCTAGCCGCGCATATTCACGCGACAGGGGCGCCGCGGGCTGTATCGGCCCGCGGCGCCCCTGTCGGGCTTACCGCCTGTGTACCGCCTGTGTTACTGACGCGCGAGCCGCATGTTGTCCGGCATCGGCAGGTTGTAGCTGGTGCGAAACGGGTTGATGTCGAGCCCGCCGCGACGCGTGTAGCGCGCGTATACCGCGAGCTTCAGCGGTTTGCACATCTTCATGATGTCGACGAAGATCCGCTCGACGCACTGCTCGTGAAAGCCGGTGTGATTGCGGTACGAGATGATGTAGCGCAACAGCCCCGCGTGATCGATCTGCGGGCCGGCATAGTGAATCTGCACGCTGCCCCAGTCGGGCTGGCCGGTCACCGGGCAGTTCGATTTCAGCAGATTCGAAAACAGCGTTTCCTCGACCGGCGCTTCATCATGGGCGGCGTTCAGCAGCGATGCGTCCGGCTGGTACACGCTGGCTTCCAGATCGAGCCGATCCAGCGATAAGCCGTCGAATTCTTCCATCCGCAGCTTGCCGAATTCGTGCGGCGTGCGCAGATGAACCGACACCGTCGCGCCGCACGATGCGGACACATCACGCTTGATCGTATCGCGCACGCTTTCCGTCGATTCGAAAGCGGTCTGCGCAAACGAGCCGAGATACAGCTTGAACGACTTCGATTCGACGATATTCGGCGAGTCGGCCGGCACGAAGAACGTCGCGACCGCGATCTGCGGCTTGCCGCGCGCGTTCAGCCACGACAGCTCGTACGCGTTCCAGATATCGGTGCCGAAAAACGGCAGGCGCGCGCCGATGCCGATCGCTTCGCGCGCATTGGCGCGCGCAATCGGAAACAGCAGCGAAGGGTCGTATTGTTCGGTGTAAGTCGAGGACTTACCCAGCGGGGATTGTTCGGGTGTCATGAGGCGTTCACGATGCCACTCATCACATGCCCGGTCGCCGTTACGGCGCGGGCCGATTCGCAGTGGCCAAGCTGGTCGTCGAAGAAAAAGTCCGGCTCGAACTCGCGCAGAAAGGCGCTCTTGTCGAGCCCGCCGAGAAACATCGCTTCGTCGATTTCGATGTTCCAGGCCATCAGGGTGCGGATCGCTCGCTCATGCGCGGGCGCCGAGCGGGCCGTCACCAGTGCCGTGCGGATCCGCATCGGCGCGGCGGCGTCCGCGAGCTTTTGCAGCCGGTGCAGCGCTTCGAGCAGCGGCTTCAGCGGCCCGTCCGCGAGCGGCAGGTGCTTGTTGTCGATCTCATGACCGACGAACGCACGCAAACCGTCCTTCTGGAAGATGCGTTCCGCTTCGTCGGAAAACAGGACCGCGTCGCCATCGAACGCAATGCGGATTTCGTCCGGGTAGGTGCTCGCCATTTTCGCCGATTCCGGCAACACGCGCGCGGCGGGAAAACCGGCGGCGAGCGCATCGCGCACGTCCTGCTGATTCGCCGACAGAAACAGCGATGCGTTCAGCGGCTTCAGATAGCCGAACGGCGCGCGCCCGCGCGTGAACACGCCGCGCTCGATCGTGAGACCGTGCTCGCGGCACGAATGAAACGCGCGCAAGCCGCTGATCGGATCGCTGCGCGACAAAATCACCACTTCGACGCGATGGCCGCCCGCGTTCAGCGCAAGCAGCTTGCGGATCAGCGCAAACGCGACCCCGGGTTTGGCGGGCACGTTCAGCCGTTCGCGCTGCAGCGCTTCGTATGCGCGCAGATCGCCGGCTTCATAGACGCGGTTCTCCTCCTCGAAGTCGAACAGCGCGCGCGACGAGATTGCGACCACCAGTTTGTCGACAAGCGAAATCGCCATCGCTGTGTTCCAGTCCGAAGAAATCAGCCGAGGAAAAGGCGGTAGACCGGGTTTTTGGTCTCTTCCCAGCACGGATAACCGAGCGTTTCGATGAAGCGGTCGAATGCGTCGTTGTCGTTTTCGGGCACCTGAATGCCGACCAGAATCGAACTATAGTCGGCCCCCTGATTG